>Ga0307517_10004623_pt1 | contig 21082 bp, 9 predicted proteins | sample 23_EM_MG_FD_194515 | JGI IMG/M metagenome (GOLD analysis project Ga0307517, IMG submission 194515) | Populus trichocarpa ectomycorrhiza microbial communities from riparian zone in the Pacific Northwest, United States - 23_EM | ecosystem: Host-associated > Plants > Roots > Unclassified | place...
GGATTTGCAGCTACTTCTGTTTTTCTGAAGCAAATTGGTTGAGGTTTTGAGCTCACCATTAATTTACATTTACAACCCAAACACGGGTTCCACTGTAAACGGATATTTATGGTGTTTAAAACTGTAGTGTAAAATAATTTTTTATTTAAAAATATTAAAATGATTTTTTTTTAGATTTTTGTATTTTTATTATTAGTACATCAAAATAATCATTAAGCATTTAAAAAAATATTAATTTAATATTTTTCTAAGAAAAAAAAAAAACTAATAACCCTTTCAAAACCATAGCTTTGAAAACTCATTCCACTAGAAACCTTGGTTTTGATAAAATTGAAATTTGATGCCTTTTCAAAATCATGGTTTTGAAAACAGGATCCCAATCAGAGCCTGTGAAGGTGTTTGATTACGCGGTAGTTTTAGCTTTTAAAGCAAATTACATAAACAACATGTTTGGTAATATACAAACTCAATTTACTGTTTGTGTGGGACTCATATATTTTATGTTGAAACCGTCGGTTTGTGCAAAACAATTGAGAGCTGCTTCTTCGTTCTGCCGCGTCTATGCCAGATGAATAATTTACCTGGGCATTGTTCACTTCTTGAAGTGAACAATGCGGAGCGAATTAAATTGTGAACAGCGCTTAGGTGAATTAATTCACCTGGCACTGTTTACGTGAACAGTGTCTCCACTGTTCATTTGACCACATCTGACCCAGCAAAAGTTTTTTTTTTAATTGTGTTTTACTCGAAAAACTAGTATTTAATAATATTCAATAACATTACATAAATTAGAAGGACATAGCATGATGACGTATCATTTGCAGAATTTGATCGCAATTCCAATTTTATATCTGATGATATTTTACCTAATTTTGTTGCACGCTCAAAAAACCATGGAAACTATAATCATTATCAGATGAATTTCATACCTAATGAAATTGTAGATAAGTTAATGAAATAATAAAAAATATTTGATATAAAATATTATTTATTTAATAATGTAATAGTGGTAGTTAAATCTACAATATTTAAATTAAAAACCATCAATATTAATATATATCTTTTTTAGTTATTTTATAACTTCAATTTGAAAAGCATGTTTAATCAAACACATTAAACTACTTTTTATTCAATTTCAATTTCAACCACAGTTTTAACCAAACATATATAAATATCAAATCAATCTCAATCAAAAATAATTTTTATAAAACAATGTTTTTCAAATCAAAACCACAAAACTACCATAATACAAAATATAAAAGTTGATTGCCAATCACAGTCTTACAAACAACACCAAGAGGTCTAAATTGGATCATGTTAAACATGGCCCAATGGACCACAACCTTTATGGGCCATCTTAAGAAAATAAACCTCGGCCCATATATCTCAATCACTTCAATAATCCGGGTCGATCCGATGATTTGATGAATAAAGGAAGGGTGCCAGAGGAGAGGAGAGGAGAGCGTTGCGTAGCAGCAATTGGTTTTTCGGAAGCGCGGATTCATCAACCTCATAAGCGGCAGAAAACAAAGATATGGGGAAGCAACCGGTGAAACTGAAGGCGGTGGTGTATGCTCTGTCACCGTTTCAGCAGAAGGTAATGCCTGGTCTCTGGAAAGATCTGCCCGGCAAGATCCACCATAAAGTCTCCGAGAACTGGATCAGCGCCACCCTCCTCCTCGCTCCTCTCGTCGGCGTCTACACGTAACCTCCTCTCCTCTATCTATTCATTCAATCTCAGTATCACTTAAATTAATTTGAAACCCTAAAAACCCCTAATTAACTAACTAACTAATTAATTAAATCTATCTAAGAAACGAAAAGATCTCTCCTTTGTGTGAAATCGAGGAAAAGAAGCAATTATAGCTTCATTTATGCTTTAGGTTTATTATTAAAATCCTTTAGTTTCTACGGCCAAATTGTTGTCCTGCTGATGTTGTTATCTGTGTTTCTTATTAGCTTTGCACAAATTCAAAACTCAAATCATTGTATGATTGACTGATAATAGTGTAAAGGAGTTCTTGTTCATGTCCTTTTAACCATGCTCCTCTTTCCTCCTCCTTTTCTTTTGTAAATCAGGAAACAAAAAAAGCATTTCTGACAGCGTTGTCAGGTTAAATCTTTTTTGCTTGTAAGTTTCATTAACTGATCCTAGACAAAATCTCTCCTTCCTCAAGGGACTGCTAAAGAAAAGTAGTTCCATGTATTTCTCGCACCGTTTTTGCTCGCATATTATTAATTAGGATATGGGCTTTTCGGTCTGTCTATTTGCTAACTTTCATATTGCAGAATTGAGCAATACGTGAACCATGTTTTACTTTTCTATCCTCTGGTTTCTGTTGTGTCTAAGTTGTTAATCTGGTTTCCGATGTGGTTTTATGTTTTTCTTTCTCTATGCTATTTGATGTTTATACCTTTTGTTAGACATGGTAGTGGTTCCCTCCATCCTCATTTTTGTGTTGTTGGTCCGTTGAATGGATGGAGAGAGAAATAGAAAAGAAGGTCTATGGTCCTAAGGTTACTGGTTTTATACAATTGCACCTTAAATTAGCCAAAACAAGTCGCACAAGGCTCGGATCAGTGGGATGTTTTTGATGCCATAACCACATACTGAGCTGAAGATGCAGTCGTGTATGAAATGTTCAGTCTTTTGTGCCTTTTCATTAACGCCTTTCTATGTTATTAGCTGCTGTTAGCTTGAGCTGACTCTGTTTCCCTGCATCGTTGTCTTGTAATCCATGCAGGTATGTGCAAAACTACCAGGAAAAGGAGAAGTTGGAACACAGGTACTGAGTTCAGGCATGCAGTAGGGATGTCTGCTTTTTTCTCGAAGGCTTCATATTTTTTTCTTGTTCTCCTGGCAAATAAACTGAATGTCACTAGCTGCATTGTCAGTTTTCAGAACTTGTGAACTTCATCTGCACTGAGTTATTCTGATGATTTATAGAACTTGCTCTTGAGCTGTTTGTGATGTTGCATGTTTATCACCTGTTATGACCCACCAATAAGATTCGGGTGTGAATTTTGATTCAACAAGACACCATTGTCTTTATGTTTTAGCATAATCTTTCGTGCACCATCTTCACTACTGATCTTTTTATGATCTTTATGGTGCTGCACGCTGCACGCACCATGAACGGATTCATATATAATTATATATATGCCATCGGTACTGTAATGTAGTGTTGAGGACTGCCTAATAAGATTTGTAGGAGAAAAAAACGGATACACTAGGCTTGCCAAGTCTTTGTTTTTACTTTTTAAGATGCAAATAAACCTTTTGCATTGAAAATGAGGATTCTTTAAAACTTGTATGCAAATATGCCATGAAAAAAAAAACCTAATGTGCTTGTTTTATAAAGCATGAGCCAACTTACTCATGAGTAATTGTTGTGCACCGCCCCAATCAAGCACTTCAATCTTGTTTAGGAGTGCGGTAATTTTTGTTTATAGATGCTTTAAAATTCATTAAATTAATGTATTGTTTCTAGTAAATGCTTTAAAAATCATTAAATTAATGTTTTGTTTTTAGTATTGTTCAATGATTTTGATGTAAAAAAAAAATAATTTCATGTATTTTGAAGTAAAAAACACTTTTAAAAAAGATATTCTATAGCATAATTCTAAACATGCATTAAGTAATTTGGCTGCCCACCCTTTTACATAGAATTGAATTTTATTTTTTTTACTTTGCAACTATTTTTTCGGCGCAAAAAGATAAAAAAAAAAAAAGATTTATAAGACCGATATTATGTTTGTAATGAATCTTGACATAAACTTGTAATGAATCCTTCCCACATTAACAGAAGGCCCATTGGGTCTTTTAATGTGAAGCTTGTTTGGGATGGAAGGTGGAAGTAGTTACTCGCAAGCCTCAGAAGTCATATCCATGTCTGACACTAGTCCTGTTCCTAGGTTTGGAGATGATCTCCATGTCATTTTATTGCAAAGCAGCAAAGCTAAATCCCACTTAATGCTAGGGCGTGGCAGTTATCAAATGATGGTATAAAAAGTAATCCATCCACCAGGATTAATACTCAAGGTTGTGTTAAACCTTCATTGCTGCTACATTTTCTTTAAACATCCCACCAAATCATGAATTTGCCACTAATGTCAATTGTTAACTTTGGATTTATAAGCCATATGATCATCAACAAGATAAAAGACGTTTGCAACTTGGTTAAATATTCAAAAGGGCTGAATCCAAGAAGATATCACAAATCTGATTCAAATATTGCAAAAAACACACTAAATACCATGAATTTCATATCATATCCTCCAAATACAGTTTCGATGAAACTCAACAAGTTCGACAATATTCGAAACTAAAACAAAAACAGTAATGGATAAATTCCTCCGACGTTAAGAGATGAATGAAAGTTCCTTCCAGAAAGAAAAGATCCTAGGCAGTTTCTTGCAAGAATGCTCTTCCAGGTTGACGGTTGGCCAAGGGTCCATGGCATCCAAGAAGCTGAGAGAAACACATAATCACCATCAGTTTAATTGGGAGCTCCAAAAAGGAGAGAAAACCCACTACTAACATTACAAGTGAAATATATCGTTTGGTTGATTATTAAATGGATGCAAAAATAAACTTCAAGCAAAGCCTGACCTTGGCATTCACACCATCTGGCATGACCTTATTCTCAGCCTTCAACTTCAAATAATCAGTGCGGTTGAACTTGGTAAAACCCCTGCAAATCACCGTTAACAGGCAAGGTGAGGCCACTAACTTTGGAGGAAGTAAAGAACTACCAAAATTAGAAAACACAAAACAAGCTTGCAATAGGAGGCAAGCACACAAAACGAACACTACCACACTTCCATAGGGAGATGGCACAGGCCTTCGTTTTACCAGAATAGCAAAGCGGCAAGAAAAATCAATAGGTGTGCCACCATGAAAAAGGAAAAAGTGCAATCCTTCATGCACAACTATGATGGCAACAGGCCACGTAACAGACTGCAAACAAACTTCAACAGTCTGAATAAAAGAAAGAAATCGCATACCACTTCCTGCTGACAATAATCTTTTGGCGACCAGGGAACTTGAATTTTGCACGGCGGAGAGCCTCCTGAGCATGGTGACTGTTGCTGTCCTTGCAACGAACAGAAAGAAGAACCTGTCCAATAGCGACTCTAGCACAAGTGCCCTGTGGTTTACCAAAAGCACCTCTCATACCGGTTTGGAGCCTATCAGCTCCAGCACATGAAAGCATCTTGTTGATTCGCAGGACATGGAAAGGATGAACCCTGACTCTCAAATGGAAAGCATCTTTTCCAGCAAACTTGGCCATGTATTTGTTGCAAGCAATACGTGCCGCTTCAAGAGCTTCACTGGAGACGTTCTCCTTCTCCCAGGACACCAAGTGCACACAGAATGGAAACTCATCAACTCCTTTCCTTTTCATCCCGACATCATAAATCCTGATCTTTGAGTCAGGCACACCACGGCAGTATCGTGATTTTGGGTATGGTTTATTCTTGATCTGGCGGTAACACCTTGCAGGTCCTGCAAAATGGAAAAAAGAAGAAAAAAAAACTAGATCAGCTTAGCAGCAGAAAACACTTCTTTTAAAAATCCCGTCACATAACAAAAATCAAGCCCTAAAAAGTAAGACAGGGACATAATCAATGGAGCATATTGCATAAATATGCACCAGAGAAAAGAAAGTTTTCAACGAACAAAGCCCCTGTAATTCAAAACCGCATAGAATTTAATAAACTAATTGTTCCAACCACAGCAATAAAAAAAAGAACATCACTTCAGGTACACAAACAATCAAAATCGTTTCAAAATTAAGATCTAGATTTACTCCAAAAGCCCAAGAATAAAAATAGAAGTATTCTCATCCTATATTAATTTTCTTCATCAAAGGCATCCATCTCTTAGACATAATCTAACAATCATTTACAGTCCATAAAAAATGATTAAAAAAAAGCTGATATCATTGGATATTCCCAGAATAGATAAAGACGACTCTAAATCAACCAAAAGCAAAGAAAACTCAATAATCTTCTATCCATACAAAAATCCATTCATATTTATGATAGCAGAAACCAAAATTTTACAAGATTTACATTGATTACTAATTAAACAAGGAAAAAAAAGACAAACATCATAAAAATTCAGATTCGGAATTGGCTTACTTCTACCCATGGCGACTTCTGTGCGGTGGATCGGCGGCAGAGACCCTAGAGAAAGAAAATGAAAGAGGTGTTTAAGAGAGGCTTTTCATTTATAGAGAGGGGTGGGGTGTGGAGAAAAGGCCGCATAAAACCCTAACGCGTTTTGGGCTTGCATACGTGTGTGGTTGCGTCAAATTGGGCTGGAAGTGGTCCAATTTTCTTAGCCTACCACTTCTTCAATGTCGGTTTCTTTTTAAGGTTTCATTTGGTGACACGATGCACTGCATTGCATGAATATCAGCGGCTTTGATTGAAATTATTTTTTAAAATATTTTTTATTTAAAAATATATTAAAATAATATTTTTTTAATTTTTTAAAATTTATTTTTGATATCATTATATTTAAACAATTTAAAAATACAAAAAATAATTAATTTAAAATTCAAAAAATTTAATTTTTTAAAAAAATACGGTTAAATCACGATATCAAACAGGACTTAAATATGTATATGATGTTATGATAACATTTACAGTTACAATTTAAAAAAGTTGATTTAAAAACTAAATAAATTATAATTTTTTTAACCAAAGTTTTAAGAGAATTTTCAGTTGAACTTATATAAAAATATAATATGCATTGATTAACTAAATATTATCAAAATTATAGCGATGAAAAAACACCGTTTCAATAACACCTCATTACTTTACAAAAGCATACCCTGGTTTTACAATATCCCTGTTTGTTTTTGTATTTCAAAAATATTTTTGAAAAAATTTAAATATTTTTTATTTTTTTATTTTTAAATTAATATTTTTTAGTGTTTTTCGATCATTTTAATGCGCTGATATCAAAAATAATTTTTAAAAAATAAAAAAAAATATTTTTTTTATGTTTATACGAGTAAAAAACACTTTAAAAAACAACCGCAACCACAATTCTAAACACACTCAATTGCGAAGAATCACAAAACCAAGGAGAAAATGGATGTATACAAATGGATTTCATTGTGATATCACTATTTTTTCATTACATGTCAGTCAAAAATATTTCGGCATTGTAATGCATCTCTATTGCCATTGCTCTACCTAGTATGTTTACAAAAAACTGAACAGAAGGTTGTTGATAGATGACTCCCCACACAATCTTTCAAGCACTGTAGCAACCCAAGAACTGGTTTCCCATTTTGTGTCTTTCATTTATCTTGGAGTGATGGTAGGAACGGCTCCGCTAACAAGGTCGCTGCCAGACACTTCTGATGACACACAAGGGTTCATCATCATAGAGGATGAAGAGGGTGGAGTCATTTCCTTTCTGTTATCGGTGCTGATTGTATCTGTTGTTGTAGTGTCAGATTCTGACATCATATGCCATATACCTTCAAGTTCTCGGACTACATCAGCCATTGATGGTCTCGCATCTGTCTCCTCGTTGCAACATTTCATGGCCAAAGTCAAGAACTTGTCAATGCAGTCGGAAGGATAAGAACCCATTCGTTCATCGATAATCGAGAAGATCATACCAGATTGATATGCGATTTTAACCTGTTGTCAGAGATTTTGAGATTCATAAAATTGAACTGACAATGCTCTATCATCATGACATGGACGTGGGGAATAAATGCCGAAGTTCATTTGCATGAGACTTGGCGTTGAGATTGTGGGTACTGATAGTGCAGGATCTACAAATCAATGTTTTTCACCGATAGAAGAGTAGGAAATTATAAACTGAAAAGCATTACCTCTCGAACAATGTTTTTGCCATGTGAGATTGGCTGCTTCCCCGTCAACAGCTCCAGAAACACTACACCGAGGCTATAAACATCACTCTTGTCTGTCAATTTATGAGTTAGAAAATACTCCGGATCAAGGTAACCCTGCAAAGATTACATAATTTTAAAAGAGAAGGAATGTCAGGAATCCATTAAGTCCCATTTTCTATTTCTACTTCGAATTTCATCATCCTACAGAAAGATAGTATTTGAACGTAATAGACTTACTGGAGTGCCCTTCACAACCGTGGATATATGATCTGGCACACTCCCTTCGATATCTGGAACTGGGGCAAGTCTTGAAAGTCCGAAATCAGCAACTTTGGCATCATACCTGGAGTCCACTAATATGTTGCTGGCCTTGATATCTCGATGAAATATCGGAGGATTAGCTTCTGTATGCAGGTAGAGTATGCCCTTAGCTGAAGTCATGGCAATTTTCAATCTTGTCGCAAAACTCAAGGGTTCTTTTCCCTTCACTGAGATACCACATGCATGATCCATGAAATGAAACCCGTGGAATAAGCACATAGAAATTCGAAGTCGAAATCCGAAATCAATCTTGCTTTAGGATAGAAAGATGGAAGTCTAAAGGGAAAAATGTGAGATCTACCTGATAGATGATCTCTAAGAGTGCCATTTGGCATGAACTCGTAAACCAACATCTGCATGCACAAAAGGAACAGATAATACAGCTTTTTCCCAAATGATACTGCAAATGATAAATTTCCTTGAGTTGCTTCCCAAGGATGAGAAGCATGCAGTTTACTGCTGGTCAAGCTAAAATTAGGAATGATAGGCTTTACTAAACATCTCAAGTTTAAAAGAATACAAAGAGTACCTGTTCTCCTTGCTCGTCACAATATCCAAGCAAAGATACAAGGTTCCGATGATGTAACCTTGACAACAACTCTATTTCTGTTAAAAACTCTTTCTCGCCCTGTAAAGATCCCTCTTCAGTCCGTTTTATAGCCACAGTTCTGCCATCAGCAAGGATCCCTTTATAAACTTTTCCATAACCCCCTTGACCAACTTGACTGGAGCTATTGAAATTGTTTGTAGCCATGGCCATTTCAGCATAAGAAAAATCCTTCACGCCTTCAATTTTCAAGGAGGCTTTGGACTCTGTGCCCAAATACCGGAGCATGTTAAGAATGAAATTGTTTATATAGACTTTAATAAAGTATCTCAGAAAATTCTCGAAACAAAATGTGACTTTTTTTTTTTGAAGACTTCACAATGCATATATAATTGAAGTTAGGAGGATTTACAGGGTTGACACAACATACGAGACAAAACACCACATGAAAAGATAATATATTTGCATCATTCTAATCATGGAATGGAAAGACACTCACGGCGACGTCTTTTTGATATTGCTGTGTAGTCCCTCAAACGCCTTCTCAAGATAAGAAGTGAAACAACTGCAGATAATGTAACTGCGCCAGCAATGGCTCCCAATACTATGCCAACCAGAGCACCCGTGCTTATTTTATTAGATTTCTGAGAGGTGACAATCACTGCGATATAGCAACAGCAATGAAGATTAGGATATCAAAACTTGGTAACACTTTCATCACATTCTAGGTTAGAATACTTCACAACTTATTTAATTAGGATAGGCATTAATTAATTTCTATATAACAATGATAGGTTAAAGAAACAAACCATCTCTGTAAGGATCCAACAAAGTGATGTAAAGAAGTTCATAAGGTCCGAATATTTCACTGTCCGGAATTTTCCACCCAGTGAACATGCTAATGATGCGCCGAGCCTCACTTGTATTAAAGGTATTGGTTCCATTAACATAGACAGGGAAAAGCTTCAAATGCATTTTTAATCGAGGTCCGCTTTCCCATACAACTGAAGCAAGGTCTAGCTGAAAGAGACTCAATTTGAGACCAGAGGTCAAATAATTCTCAAATCTAATTCTGTAAGGAACAAACTTTGAGAAGCCGGGACTTTTCAGTCGATATCCAAAGATCAAAGGGGCAGCACAGAAACAAGATGTTGGGGATGTTGGGGAATATTCGTAAGGGGATGGACATGATTGAGTAAAACAGGTAGCATTAGATTCTGTTGAACTCTGATTGTTCATATCGTTATTCTGAGATTCACAAAATTGAAATATGCTGGAATTTGAGCACACAGGATTTCCTTTAAGCCTGAAAATTATTTATAAAAGCATCAACAAATGATTTCCTGAAAGTTACATAGTTGTCTCAAAAAGTAGGACAAGAGTGAACTTCACATCATGTATATGTAGACATAATGTACTAATGTAGCATTGCTAGTGCAGAAGAATACCTCAGCGTGACATTCTGAGGGAGACTGATACTGCCAGAAATATTTGAAAGTGTATTGTTTTCAAAGTCCCTGCAACATCAAAGAGCCAAAAACTGTTGATTAGTGAAACAAGTACCATGCTAAAAAACCGGCCTCCCGAGAGCATGCGCCATCAATATGTTAGAGAATAATATAAATCATATCCTGGGACATCACCTAACAGCTTAAGCTATTAGGTTTAAATGGTTCTTTGACATGGTATCAGAGCCTTGATGACCAAACGGTCACGAGTTCGAATCTCACCATCCCCATTTATTTGATAAAAAAAATTAAACACAAGGTAATGTGAACATGTGCAAGTTTCAAGCCCAAATGACTTTCACTTTAGGGGGTGTGTTAGAGAATAATATAAATAATACCCTGGAACCTCACCTAACATCTTAAACTATTAGGTTGAGATGGTTCTTTAACACAATATTGGAGTATGTTGAAATCAGCACATGACATCGATCTTTTATAATAGAAATCAAGAATAGAAGTGTTCTTCAGAGTATCATAACATAACAGGAAAGCATTTTTTAATTACATTCTATCCCACACATAAGCACACTTCTATGAGAGAAAAAAATTGTTCATTGTCATTTCAGTTCTTACAAGTCAAGTCCTTCAGTCCCGTTGGCCCTAGTTTGCCAGGTTGTGAAGGGAACAGAGCCACTCAATGAATTGTTTGCAATTGACCTGCCAAAGAATAGGATCAAGTTAAACATTTAATTTATTACCCATCACCTTCTTTTTGGACCTATATAAGCTTAATCAGTAACATTAAAATCTTACAGCTTCTATAGTAACACAAGCTATAATATCATTCTTAAGAAATCAGAAACTGATGAGCAAGAACAAAAGAGCAAGTGGGAAAATGCTCACAGTTGCTGAAGTAGAGGAAGTTCTGAAAAGTTGGCAGGAATAGTCCCGTTAAGATTGTTGTAGGATAAATCGCTGCAAAATAAGAAATGAACATCAACATCCAAAAAATCATTGCTGTCCAAATTTAAAATCCTTCAGGCACTTTAGAGATTCATCTGTCAGATCATGTAACATTTGCGATATAGAGAAACCTTACATGGTTGTAATATTCTTAGAAAGCTTATTTGTAGGTATGGGTCCAGCTAGCTGGTTGAAACTGAGGTCTCTGAGAAATCACATCAAAAATTGTAAGTGGTGAGGAAAAAAAAAAGCCCGCAGAGTTATCCAGGAAAGAAAGAAACAGTAATTATCCAGTCAGGTGAAAGCCACAGATAGCAAACAAATGAACTTACAGATAGCCAAGATTTGGTATCCCACTCAAGTCAGGCATTGGACCTTGCAAGCTACAGTTCCTCAGACTCCTGATAAAAGCCAATCAAGGCACATACAGATATCACATCAAAAAAATTGTGCAGATTTTGAAGCATGGATTACTACATTGCAATTATGAAATGAGAAATAAAACAAAGGTTTTAACTACGTGGAAGGTTTGTGAAATCTGGACTATTTGACACGGCAGATTTCTGCATTGCAGCAAGCATAGATTATCTAAGGTGAGATGAAACAATAAGTAGCAAGAAAATGATAGTATAAAATCTCATAAAAATAATTGAAGACTCCATATTTCGTAGAGGCAATAAAATGCAGTGATAAAGACTCAAACAACTCAAGGTAAAACTCCAAGTGGTTCTGCTGTATGACTGATCCATTACAACTTGAAAATTTTGGTGGGTGTCAGTATTGATTGGTGGAAAATGACCAATGTAGTGTGCTCCAACCAGTTTGGTACTGAGACTATTCAGTTGAGGATTCAACAGACATACACAGTTATTGCAAGAAGGCAAAGAAAGAGATCTATGTGACTTAAATCTAAGAAACTTCTTATCAAATTAAAGGAACTTGTGATCAAGGCATTCAATTCTGCTAATAGACATACATGCACGTACATTAACACCCATATCCACATGAGAAGAAAAGGCAATCCTTCCTTCTCGAATACTAGCAGATCTAAATTTGCAATTTGCACTTACAACTTCAACAATTTAGTCATGTTTCCATAAGAAGCCGGGATTGTGCTCCCATCAAAGTTGTTATTGTCAAGTTGGCTGCAAAATGAAAATAGGCAAAGGTTATGAGACACAAAAATATATGAAGCTAAAATCTACTATATTGACATAAGAAACCATAAACTAATGATTCACAATTTTACAGGAAGTAAGAGAGCCATACAGTATAAGTAAATTCGGAAAGTTAGATAACTCTGGCGGAAGAGTTCCTGATAGGTTGTTGTTATCCAGAAGGCTGCAAATATTTGTCATGTTAACAATAAATTAACACATATGAGACAAGATCAACAAGAAAGGGAAAGAATTGAAATGAACTTAATTTGCAGCCTCAAACAGGACTCGAATGTAGCAAACTTACAAGTGAAGTAGACTTGGTAATCTTGAAAGTTCAGCTGGGATATTCCCACTAATTGAATTGTTGTTCATGTGACTGTCCACAAGGGAAAAGAATACAAGTACCATGAAATATGAATCAATCAAGTATCACAATTAAGATTATTAGCACTAGTTATAGAGAATATAGCATCAGAGTAATTCTCACAAGTGCTGTGTTTTGTTCAAGTTTGCAAATGATTTAGGTATTGGTCCTGATATATTATTCTGGTCTATCTGTATCCTTTCCAAGTTTGGAAGATAGCCAAGCTCGTCAGGCAAGGGACCCGTTAATTGATTTCCATTCAGGAGCCTGCGAAAATAAATACTCCATCAAACATAAAAGCTTAAACAGCTGTAGAATGTAGCTCAGCAATAGTAACAATATCAACTCTATTCACATTGACAATGTTGTCAACATTCAACACTAAATAAATCAGTTCATGAGAAATAACCTAAGAAATTAGAACTCGGAGACTTGAAAATGCATGATCTGTTGTTTGCATTATGCTGTAACAATGTTGACAGTCTAAGCTATCAAGCTAAAAAGAAGCTCAACTTACAAGAGTACCAAAGGTGTAATATTTCCTATCTCCGGTGGTATGCTTCCAGTAATGTTGTTCCACATAAAATCCCTATGATAAGATCAACAGAGAATATATATCAGTTGGACAAATAAACAGTCAAAACCATAGACATTCCAACAGAGAGATCTGTTTCAGAACAAAGGAAATGACCCTTACAATATTTCCATATAAGATAAGCTGCCGAGGGATGGTGATAAAGTTCCTGATAAATTCATATTCAACAGTTGCCTGCAAAGAAAACAAAAATATTGTTACACAGTGCTGAGAAGAAAAGAGGAAAGGAAAATCTGGAAATTAATATCCATCATTCTATTTGTATGCAAAGTCCCATTAAAATTGTCAAATTCATGAGCTTAAATTCTAACATGTAGCTTTTGCATTATGCTCAGCACAGGTTAGTTATCAATTTAGTAGGCAATTATAGAGTTTCATTTGCGAGTCAGATAAGAGCTAGCGCAACATAGTGATAGATGCTCAAACTGGGATTTTGCATGTTCTAAGGTGATGTTTTTTGGAAAATTGGGCAATCTTCACACAATTGCTCCTAACCTCGAAGAACAACTTTGGCCAGAATTTATTCAATATTAAAACAAATCGAAAAAGTTAGCAAAAAAATAAAATAAAATAAAATTGTTCCTCAGCATGCATCAAATCGGAAGAAATTGAAAAGGAAATAATTTTTTTTTTCCACAAAATAAGAAAAATGAAAATTTAAGGCTTGGAATCATACAATTCTCGAACATGTTGATAGCCATCCTCTTCTGTTTTATTGAAGCACAAAACCCCTGTCCAGTTTGATGTGCATGGATCGCCTCGTCTCCAATTACTCAAATTGTTATTGATATCAATCAAACTGTTCTTGATGTCTCGCAATGCGTTCACTGCAGGATTTTTTAATCATTTGGTCATCATCATATCATTTTTATTAAGCCCAGAACAACTAATTAACAACACGATAAGATGGTACAAGTTTAACCAGATATCCCGGTAGGGTTCCACATTGAATGTCATATGATGTTTTCGGCATCATCCGAGATACAAACATCATCATTTATTACTTGGACAATTCGCAAGCAAGGATATAAAGTTCAAAACGACTGGAACTCACAAAATTGACTCCATTTACTATATCAGTAGTTCAGTACTTGATGATGCACGTACCAGCAAACAATGGAAGGTACTAGTCAATCTAGCTTGCTAAGTAGGAACACTATTCACAAGCACCTATTCATGCCAAACAATTCCAAGCATTTCTAAGTCTATTGCAAGAGGGAAAATTAAGGCTGCCATGCTACTGTAGAAAGCATCTTTGAAGGAAAAAGAAAAGAACAGCCAGCTGTTGAAGGAAAATCACCTTCTACAGGGTCAGTGGGTGCATTTTGTGCTGCTACAAGTAATGAAGACCAACAGAGCCAGATGAGCAGAGCAGCTCCGAATGTCCAAGTTCTCGATATAGTCATCCCAAGAAAGGAAATATCACCAGAATCCCGAATCATATACTAAAACCCAAAACTGAAATTTCTTGGACTATCCAAACATCCCACCTGATATCAAGAAACAGACGAAGAAAAAGAAGATTACAGGAATTGAATTTGAAAAGAGAAGTCCATAAATTCAAGTGAAAACATTTGAATATTATCCAATTACTTCTCCAGGCGGCTGGAGATGCAATAAACAAAGCCAGGAATTGCTATAAAAAAAAACAACAGATGAAGAAGAAGAGAAAAAAGATGAGATACATATATTGAAGTGTAGAGCAAACAGACCTAAGCTATTGGTGGACTTGAAAAGCAGTAGTTTGGATGATGCTTGAGTAAGAAAATCTGGAACCGAAGAGTTTTTACAATTTGGCAACTTTTTGACAAAGTCACAGTTAGGAATGCAACAGCAGCGGAAGAAGAAGAAATCATGGATAATGAAAATAAGTAAGATGGTATCGATCCTTTTCATAACTTACCACCATGCTTTTGATTGAATAAAAAAACCAAAATGGGTTTGGCTCTTTTGACTTTGTTGTTGGGAACTTGAGAGGAGTCTTCGTACTTCAAACTGGTTTGTGGCAAACGTTAGACATGAAATTGATGTGTTGCTTTGATTTGACGTGCAAGAAATCGTGGATATATGTTAATAAACAGAAGAAGTAGTTTGGATGGATATTATGATGTATGTTTTAGTAAGAACAACCATGATTTTAGATTAAATCATTGAATGCATGCTTAAATTTTGTAGACACAGTTCTAGTTCTATTGAGGCTTGCTTTACTGTAACCAGCCGAATCTTTAAACTCCGCCCAAGAAATATTGTTTTTTACTTAATTTTAGGGATTAAGCAAGCTATATTTAGCATATTTATGCTTGCTTTGTGCTAGTGGTTAAAAAAATTAAGTTCTTTATTAAAAAAACAATACTGCACACTGCACAGTGCTAATGGCGGGAAACAGTGTTTTCCCACACCTTTAAGCTTTATATATATATATATATATGGCGAATATATGAATTGAACATGTAAGTGGCTGCAGGTGGAGGTGGGTCATTGGGAGTGGTTCGCCATATATATATTGAATCTTTTTGATCTTCAATGTATATCCTAAGATCAAAAATATATAAATATATATATATATGTATATGTAGCAGGTGAAATTACCTTTGTAATGAAGTCAAAGATGATGACTGCCACTCCCTTTCAATTTCTTGCTTGTATCGGACATTGAAACATTCAAGTTTACTGAGAAGCCATGTTTGAAATGCTCTCAGATATATATAATTTACAGGAAGGAAGCCCTTTCTCTATTTCAATTAAATAACTCATAATTAAGAGTCTTGTTTGGATGGCGAGCTTATCTTCATAATTAAAAGTATTTTTTATTTAAAAATATATTTTTTAGATTTTTATCATTAATATCCATGTATTAAAATTATTAAAAAAACTAATTTAATATTTTTTTATAAAAAAAAACCCATTCCAAACACGCAACGGGAACAGGCAGTCACCTCTAGAATTGCGGCGGCTGTTTGAACATCCAGTACAGCTGCAGTTCACACCTCCGTGTGAAAGCAAAAGATCCTCGTGCTTCCTGTCTTCTGCATGGTGGGGATCACTCGCTGTTTTTGCCGTCCTCTAATTAATTAAGTTATTAACTATTATATGCCTAATTATCCTTCTCTCTCTCTCTCTCTGTCATGATTAGTTTTTTGAACTGATCTGATTTCTTTTCTTCTTTTCTATTAATCGATAATGAAATGCATTATTATTTGTTAGTCAACGTGTCAGCAAGAGAAAACAGAAGGGAAGGAATCGTGAACTGTATTAATTTGGTGTTATTGTAATAATCTATAATTAATTAATTCACGTAAATAATTAGTGGTGTTCCTGTAATAAACTATAATGTTTTTTAATGATTAAAATATAATTAAAGTTGCTGATATCGTAATTAGGATACTAAAACCCTGTTACAATTAAAGTAACAAAAACTCCAATTATTGTTTGTTTTTGTGTTTATAATTATGTTTGGATGTGTTTGACATGCAAAAATAGTAAATTAATTGTTTTTAATTCAATAATTTTGATATGTTATATTAAAAATAAAAAATAAATTATTTTAATATATTTTCAAGTAAAAAACACTTTTAAAAATCACAAATTTAAATCTCATTATATTCTTAATTAATTTGATTAATATTAAATCACACCTGCAGCTAATGGTTTTAGGATTCAGCCCATAGAATATATTCAAAGCATGTGGTCATATCCGCGTTCGTATAAAATAATAAAACATGATAGGCTTGTGATTATTATTAGCATGTGTTTGGCACTATGATAGTTTAAAAAATAATATTAAAAAATATATAAATTATAGCTAAAATATTTATAAAACTGTGATTAGAACACAACATTAATTATAGTTTCAATCCCCTCCCACCGTACCGAACCGTGAAGTGAACCCTTGATCACCTGCAATCCTAGCTAGGATTGTATATACATGAAGAGGTTTAAATTAAATCAAGTTCAAAATGAATAATTAAAAAATCAATTAATGGGGCAAATAAATTGAAGTGTGATACTCTTCAACGTCTCAAATTAAGGAGACTTCCAAGCCCATTATATATAATAATTGTTGAACAGTTCTGCTACCAACTTTTTTTTAATGATCGATCATGCTGATGGATGGATGGATGTGTGCAAGTCATGTTCTTCCTAGACATCTCACCATCCCCAGTTAGGTAATGGTGAGATCATGAGCCAGATCGATCCATCTCTTGAATTTATGATCTCTGACCACTACGAACCAACCAACCTCCCTCTAGCTAGCCACACAGGACAATCCTGGTGACCATGTGTGCACAGCTTCATCACATTATTAAGAGGAACAAAAGTCTGAATATTCCCTGTATATAAAGCGCTAGGTTAGAGTTAGAAATATATATATATATGAAGATCAAAGAGAATGAATGCTTAAACAATCCCTTTCTATTAAATGATGTTAACATTCCCCCCAGCTTTATAAAATCTGGAATGAATACCTCGTCAAATCAGTTGTTGGGGTAGCAATACCATGCCAGGTGAACGCCAAGAGGCAAATATTAATTAGGTGTGGGTTGAAAATCTATCGATGATTATGAATAAATAAAAAAAAAGGTGTGGGTTCAAAACTGGAAAAACTTGAGATGCAAGCCATAGACTTGAACAGTTGTGTAAAGCATCGTCATTAGCTTGTGTTGACCAAATTTTAACCATTTTGTTTTGTTTCGCATCAGCCAATAATATAAATCATTTTTGAAATCTTAATTGATAATTTAATGTTTTGGGTTTAGAAGTTTCAATGAACAAGGCACAAATAATCATTTATGATGATGACACACTAATCTCGTATCGACGAGATGAAAAGACGAGGATCTTAGTTATTTATAAATATAAAAAAATATTTTTTTTAAAAAAAATGCTTTTTAAAAAAACAAAATTCATTATATGATTTCAATGATACAATATTTATTTGGAGGCTATCATGTACAGGTATGGACACAAATCATCATTTCATAGACATCGTGAAACTAGTGGCATCATTAGTTTTCATAGGTGAATATGCATCAACCAATAATATGAAGTTCCACTATTCAGGTTAATCTTATTGTCTTATTTTATTTACTTAAATTATAAAAATTAAGTTTAAGATAATAATAAGTTTGTGTAAGTTTTGAATACAAATAACTTGGAGAGTAATATAAAAATTATTCTTAAGATCTCACATAATAGTTTAATTTTTTGGATGAAATGGTTTTTTGATATGGTATCAAAGTCCTGATAACCAATGGTCATGAGTTCAAATCTAACCTCTTATTCTAATTAAAAAAAATTAAGTATAATATAGCATGAATCTATTCAAGTTTCAAGTCCAAATTTTTTTAACTTAAGACGGTATGTCATAGAGTAATATAAAAACTATTCTTGAAATCTTATATAATAGCTTAAATTTTTAGGTGTAAAGGTTTTTAGTTAAGATGGTTGGAAATGGCAATTAAGAATTAAAGATCTCTAAATATTGAAAAAGATTTGGACGGGCAAGCGGTTATTTTCAAAAACTAAACTATAAGAGAGAATCTATTAACTAGAGATTCCTACTTGATTACACATTTACATGTGAATTGAAAAATATAAGTAGCAAAATTCAAATAAGAATTATTCTATTTATCTAAATAACTTAATCCACTTAATTATTATCAAATATGCTACTTGCGAAGCTCGGTTGTTGTTATGGTTGTGTTTGCGAGGAATGGTCTTATGAAATGATCCACCTTCCCAAGCCTACTAATCGTGTTCTGGACACGTAATCATCAATTTCAGGAAGTGACAGACCATAGCAACTTGGTGCATGAAAGTCAATAAATTATTTAATGGCTTTGGATGATATTATTGTGTAAACTTAGCTCAGCAAAATAACCAAATATTATAGCTGCAACAAGGCAATTCAAAGAATAACAAAGATTGCATCGAGGCTTATGGCCAGCGGTCTTGGTAGGTTTCTCTGTCTCTACATCCTGATTTCAATTCTCAGCATACATGTCTGTAATTTCCGCGGTGTCTTACATGTCTACTGGGCTTGCAGAGTGTTTAGTAGATCCGGAAATTAGTTGTGGTGCGTGTAAACTAGCCCGAACACCCCGGGTTATCAAAAAAAAAATTAAATAAATAAAAAGAATAACAAAGACAAAGCCAAGAGTATTAATTGGCACTTGATACAGAAATCAAATCCCAACTCCTAGAATCAACAATGGTCAGAAAATGAGGTAATTACAGTCCTTGAAGATGCATCTACACCACCAATTTAATGTTTCTGGAGAGTGCAGTGAGTGCTCACCGAATAGATTTTGGTCATCATACAGCTTCCATCTATAGAGAATTAACACCATAGTTAGCTAGCAGCACTCATGGTTCCAGAACTAACAATATGTTAAAAGAAAACTGATCTATTGTGAGATCGATACCCTGATAATATTATTATATTTTCTTAATCATACCTAACTATTAACTGGGATTTGATGATACCTTGCATGTTAGCACTTAGTAGGAAATGATCCCGCATAGTGTGATGGCAAAGGAGTTGAGATTTGCACAAGCAGATCTCGAGTTCGAGTCAGGACGTGTATCTCTTATAAGAGCTTGAAACAACTGAGAATTTACTCGTTCATTTAGACTCATAAAATATGTTTTTTAAATAGTAGAGTTTCCTAAAAAAAAAGAAAAAAAAACGAAAGAGGGAAATGTCTTATCTCACGCTAAACGTTGATTATAACTTGTATAGGCTCAATGATCGATATAGGCCCTTTTTCTCTGTGGAGCCGAAGAACGTAGGCATCATGCTTCATGCCTATGCTGTATTGTATACTTGATGTATTCTGTTTATCTAGAGTTCTAAATGCAGCGTTTAGATATTGTTTCGAGAAAAAAAAATTAAAGATAATAAAAATATATCTCCCTAGTCCCTATACCTTTTTTATTTTAAAATTAAATATATAAATTCATTTTAAAACTATCTCAAATAAAAATTTATTTAAAGTTTTTATCTGTTTATCAAAAACACGTTTTTGTCTCGTCCTGGACACTAAAATTAAATATCTCCTCGTTTCGATCGACAGTGAACATAGGCATATAGCCAAATGACATTAAACACAGTGTTCATATGTGGTATTTTTTTTTTTTTTGTCTATTTGTTGCATGTAGGATCTGAACACTAAAGCTGCGTGCCGGTCCAATTATCTAGATGAATGCTTACATTTCAATCGGTATATATATCCTAATGTCCAATACTCCAATTTTTTTGCATGAATCATCCTCCTACGATTTTAAGCAACACTGTAGATATTTGTTCCAAGTTAGTTGGCTGCATCTCTAAAGAATCCTAAGTAAGGACAACATTCGAACACTAGCCAATATGCCTCACGATCTTTCTAGTACTAGTCAATATGCCTCGTGCCTTGCAAAAAATCTAAAGACGACGAGAGCATATTGGGTTGTGGCTTTCCGAGTCTTAACCAGATCATTGCAAGAACCGACTTCGTTCGATGTTCTTGTGATTTAGCCGTAACTGAGAAGCTATGACGGGATGTTCTTCAAGTATTCTCTGATTTTTTCGTCGACATAGTAGAGAGCACCTAGTTTGTGATAAATGTCCCCTAGATGTCGATTTCATGTTTGTTTTAATGATTATATTTGTGATGGCAAAGATTTATTGATATTTTTTAATATATTTAGAAAAATATTTATTTTTAGCACAAACCTTCAAGAACGTGTTTCGGCTCTAATAATGATCACGAATCCAATTAATGAGTCCATATCAAGCCCCTTGTGGGCTTGGACA
>Ga0307517_10004624_pt1 | contig 21080 bp, 18 predicted proteins | sample 23_EM_MG_FD_194515 | JGI IMG/M metagenome (GOLD analysis project Ga0307517, IMG submission 194515) | Populus trichocarpa ectomycorrhiza microbial communities from riparian zone in the Pacific Northwest, United States - 23_EM | ecosystem: Host-associated > Plants > Roots > Unclassified | place...
TTTTTGATTATCGTGGGTGACAGTTTTTCATTGTACGAGTGCAATGCATTTGGACCAACGATAATAAAGGGAAGAAAAAAAACAATTTGTATGATGAGGCTAGAAAAAATTGTCAGTACAAGGATTAAGAAATCTTTTCATGGGCTAATAAAATTAAATCTAGAAGGCTTGATGGCCCGTCAACACTAATAAAAAAAATAAAAGTGAGTATTTTCTATAGTAAAATGTTACTTAAACTTTGTTTGTTAAGTATTATCCAGTGCTAATGAGCTTCATTGAACGTACCCGAAACTAATAGAACACATGAATCCAATATAGGTCAGGTGGAGCCTACCCAAAACCTGATTAAACTCGAGTCAGTTATTAATATTATTGTTTAGTTTTTTTATATATCATCACCATGAAAATAAGAAAAAACATGGAGGGGCACTAAAAGATAGATTAAATGCCTTAGGCAATGGCAAGAGTTGCAATTATTGAGTATAAGAATTCAACCATTACATTTCTCATAATTAGAAAGAGTCATTTATTTATGTAATTTAAGATGTATAATGGAGTCAAAATCCAACATGAATACACTGATGAGAACATTGCTAGAAAGACACAATGGATAATAACAACATGTGGAACAGTGTCAAATTCAACAGCAATAGCGATGTCAGCAGTAGTGGCTTATGCAAGCAATTGGTTGATGCAAGTTTGCATATGGACGATGGACAGTCTAAAGCAAGTAACAAACACAACAGATTAGGTGGTATAAAATGACAGTTACGCAATAATAACGTGGGTTGTTACGACAGTTACGATTATGGCTTCATAGAGGAAATAAATGTCTAGATCATGGGGGTATGACTGCTGAATATGGAAGCATGATTGAAATTGCTTTTCAAGATACTAAAATCATGGGATCATTGGTTAAAACCACCCACAAAGTTCATGAAAACATGAGGAAAAAAGTGTCCCACTACTTTCTACAATATAAAAATGCTAGTTTTATGCTTTATAACATTTCATATGCTTGTCTATAAATAGGCTGGAGAGCTTTGGCTATGTAGAGGATGTTAGTTTTATATATAGCATGTAAATTTTGTGCATAGCACATACACATTCAGATTTTTTTTATTTTCTTTGTTGTTGAGATTAATAAAGATTGGGATTGATTCCTGTAATAATTAATTTGTTTGCTTGTATATATTTCATTTTTTTTATTTGTGTTTTCTGCCTGTTTTATAATAGAAAATAGTGTGGAGAAATTTATAGGTGAGGGGAAATATTTAGTTGCCAGGTAAAAATGAGTAGATAAAAAGAAGAAATGTTGAGTCTGGAAAAGGAGCCGGAAAGTTTCGACGATGAATCAACCTTGTGACAATGTTTCATGGACATTGAGAATTATTTGTGGAAAGTATTTCACTCAATTTACCGAATACCTCCCCTCTTGCATTTGTAAAACAGATCCAAGGGTACCATTTATTTTTTCCGGTGAGAATTATAGAATAAAAGTATCACCTTAAGCATCTTTAAGTGCCATGCGAATTAGAGAATCACACGTGAAGAGTACTTTAAAAGATCCTTAATGGCCTGAAAAAAAAAAAAAAAACATGATTTTGGAAAAGTAACTGAAGATAATAGATCTCCCACTTTTTTTTCCTTCTTCTTGACAACAACTAGATAAAACTCGAAGAAGAAAATCCTACTTTGGGAAGGTATGAGCCGAAGAATGTTTTTGGTTGCTGGAGTCAAAGATATGTAATCATCCTTTGGGTCCATATAAAATCCAATTTGAGCGTGACATAAGTATGTGGATAAACATAAAATTATTATCAATCTCCAGTTGCTGAAACCACAAAATCCCACTGCTGTATATATTCCAGCATGTGAAAATGGCCATATGATCCTTCGTACAGTTATCAAGTAACTTGCTAGTATGTATCTACCTGAAATTCAACCTTTGACATCTATATATCATATTCTAAAAGATGGAAAATCATTGAATGGCACGAGTGATGATCAGTCTTCTGACTAGTATACATCCGCCTTAAATTCAACTTTAATTTAGTGTCAATCTCTGTTCTTTTGTGAGAATAATCGGCCCTTGACTACCTCATTGAGTGGATCACCCTCATGAAATTATTTTTTATCAGCTCATCCCTCGCTGAAATTTCAGTCTGAACGTTAGCTTGTCATTATTCGAGTAAATTCCAACTGTCCCAGCCAGCAAAAAGCAACAATGTGCATCACCTTTACAAAATATCCCTTCCTCCAGATATCAGAAAATCGTATCTCTCAAGAATGATCTTCATATCATCGTCCATATCATTTCTGATAAAGATATATATATATATATCGAATGGCCCTACAGAGCATAATCTATCAGATTTTCATCCCCCAAAAGTTCATGGTATTCTGTAGCCCGTTTAGAAATGCGGCGCATTTCGTTTCTACTTGACCACACAACCACTCTATGCTATCGCCATCATCGGAACCATTCTCACCATTTCAGTCCCATTCCAATAGATATGCTCGCACTGGGACGTAATGTCATGCAATCCAATCATTAGCATAACCAGTAGCATGCTTCAATGCAGTTGATTGCCTACCAGAAATGTGAAAAACAATGAAGTGTGCTCGCTTGCCAGGAAAGGCCAAAACAGAATTATTCAAAGCGGTCAAAATCAAGGGGAAAAAAAAGGAAAAGGAAAAGGTAAAGGTAAAAAAAGTAGAGAAGCACATGTTGCGGGTCTTTGTTGGCCCATCACAAGTAAATTCTTCTTCAGACCATTATTCATGGACTTCATCGGTCTTGATCCAGGCTCCTTTTTATTGTCCTTTCTGAGTCATCTAGGTCATTGGTCTGCATTCCAGTAAGATCCATGATATACTTGAATAGTACCTGTTGAATTTGAATATGAATAATATTAGTATCTGAACCTAGTTTTCCTCGAACGAAATTTTCAAATTTGGCAGCACTCTTATGCTTAACCACGTGCTATGAAAAGTCATTGTCAGGCAATGAAAGTGATTCAACGTTTCATTCATGGAAATGCCCAGGACTGTTATGAGTCAAGCCCACCTTATTCTAGCAAATTGCAGCCCATCTGTATCACGAGTTAACGGGTATTTTTAGTATAATGGTAGTGATTTTTTTTAAAATGTATTTTATTTTAAAATTTATTAAAATAATATATTTTTTATTTTTTAAAATTCATTTTTTACATTAAAATGATCTGAAAATATAAAAAAATAATTTTAAATAAAAATAAATAAATTTTAGCTACCTCTATTTGCAAAAGTCCTGAAAACTTAAGAAACACACAATGGTAGCATTTAGCAGAACCACCGAAAGAACTGTTCATGGAAATGTTTTCAAAAAAAAGATACCAGTTCGGTCATCTCCAGGTGGTAAAAGCTAGAACTAGGTGGCTCGATGCCCGGCCCTCCTCCAGAAAGTCCAGCAGCCATTCGGCTCAAAACAGCATGGTCCACTAGCTCGCTTAGCCGGCCCAGGAATGAAAAAAATCCAAGGCCCATCATCAACCGGCATTCAACAAACTCGGATATAACATCATATATTAGATTTGTGAAGGGGTACATGAGAGCAAAGCATACTATACAGAAATGTGATCAAACAAGAACATGCCCTTTTTACACGAAAACCTTTACATACAACTCTAGCTAGTCCTCAACCCTAGTAGAAGACTCTACTCTGGCAGGTTAAACTTTGATTGCAAGAGCCAAAGAAAGCCGGGGCAAGAACATTATACATACTCTCAACGAGTTAGTTTCACGATGGGTTTGGTCTCAACCAGCACATCGCTCTATTCTTTCCAACTTGCAGTTGCAGGTCAGTGACTACTGTATCGTGGAAGAGCATGTAAGGAGTTCCTGTTTCAGTCTGAGAATTTAAAATCTCAAACCAGAGTTTCCTAGCAGAAACAACCTTCTTTTGCCCTTTCCTTTATCCACAAAACACGCATGTAATTGTTAGTTCCTGTACAGACAAATACTTCAACATTTTGATCCAAGCAACCATCACAGAAATAGCAAGTGTTATACCTCACTTTCATGCTGAGTATTTCAAATTCTTGTCCCCGACAATCAGCCAAACCAGGAGCCTCATGTGGCAAAACAAAGACCAGCTGCCATCACCTCGGACTCTTTCGATGAAGAGATCAGGAATCCAAAGAGCACAGAACAAGTCTTGAGCTCGACGTTCTTCCTGCAGAAGGCATCAAGAAAGAAAAACACAAGATGGAGTCGGGGAAAACAAGAAAGGGAAATTAAAGGATATGAAATAGAAAGAAAAGAAGATACTTTTCCTTTGGAAGTAACCAATATATATACCCCAACTTAAACTAAGATAAGTACTGCACTAGATTTAAGGGCGACGATATTTAAGCCCATTAAGTAACGAACGTCAACTTTCCTTGGTTTTTCCTGAGATATAGAAACTCAAAGATATATGCATGATGTCATCCATGGCTCCAGCCTCCAGATATATAGCGAAAGCACCTAAACAAAACAAAACAAGATTAACCATTGAAAAACAAAAGACGACCCAACAAACCACATAGCATGAACAAGAAATTTAACTATATTCATACAAAATCAGCTTTAATCTACAGTGTTAATTTATCCATAAAAAAAGGTGGCACTCAAAGGCATTGAAAAATCTAACAAACAGAATTGCTCCTATACCTTTCCTCTTCCTTCCTCCTTGATCAAATAACGATCAGTGTGGTTGAACACTCGAAGCGTGGGAACAAAACCATTGGAAGCACCATCTTCCCCTCGAATTGAACTGCCTGTGAGAAGGATATTATGAACAGCGCTAGCGGTACCAAATCCTTCCCACAGAAATTGTAAACTGAGTTTTTTTTTTACTATATTAATCTACCAGCATTCTGGTTGTAGATTCAATGCATTGAATACCGATGCTCAAAACTCAGTCACAAATTAATATTACCAGTAGGAAAAATCGGTTTGGCTTGCATGTTCAGATGTTCTAGACGCCTCTGTTAATAAAACTGCAACTTGAAAACAACAGAACAAAATTCTAGCAGAAATTCTTGACAGATTCGAGACAGAAATTCTAGCATCCAGCAGCACCACTTTATCAAACAAAAACAATCAATTCAAGCCAAACTCGTCAATAATCGACTAACCAAACAGACTTCAAACAAGAAATACTCACTTGATATATATTAGTAATCAATTTGCATTGAGAAATTTTTTCAGGGATTATTTTTACTTTGATCAAATATAGAGGTTTGGAGTATTTTATATTAAAAAGAATAATATCGGAAGTTAAATCATTATGCACAACACAGCCCTCTTTTTGGTCTACCATCATTCCATGAATATTCTATCAAGGCTATACACGTAGTATGCCTTTTTTTTTTTTTTCAATAAAATAGATGACATGTTGCTTTTTAAGTTCAAATTATTAAAAAAAAAACTAAATCTACTCAATCTTTTACTATGATTTTAGATACAAAAAATTATGGATTCTAATAGTATAAATATGATTTTTACCTTGCTAAAAAAACTAATTAAGCCTCCAATTGGGATAAAAATATCTTTTTCATGTGATACATTCACTATTGCAAAATTGATTGGGGAAAAATGATCTGGACATGTCTTTTTGTTATAGTATAATGACTATTTTGCTCTCAAAAACAAAAAAATAATAATCTTTGGGTGAAGGGCTCTTTTTTATTATTTTTAAAAAAAAAATAATAGAGTTACGGTCATATCCTTAGAAGAGAAAAAAAATATACTTGCAAAGAGAGGTTTCTCTATCTTTTTCTTTTTTTAAAACAGTATGGCGGAATTAACCTTACAATTCAAGAAAAAAAAAAAGCTATTTACAAGGGTGTTTTGGTCTTTTTTTAGGTTTTGTCATGGATAACTTGATAATTTTAAGTTTTTAAATATTATTAAAAAACATTGATGCATCAGCACGTCATGGCATTTGCACCATTCAAGTGGCGTGTGAGGGACTATGCGGTGGCCAAAGTCCTACTTCCATCGTAGCTTTGGGAGTAGTGTGTCATCCTTTTTCCAGTGATATAGTGCGTGCTTACGAATAAGGATCAATTGGGCTGCGGTAGAGGTTTTTTTTTTCTTCGCTCTTTTCTCTCTCATTTCCTAGGTAAATACGCATAAACTTCCAAAAAAAATAATTGTGTCCTTTGGTTTATAATCTTATCTATTTCGGTCCTCTTTCTTTTAATTATTATTTTTTTGGCTTTTGATGCTTTTTGAAGTTTAGATTATTATTTTTTTAATTTTGTTCTTAGGCATTTTATTCAATTTGATTTTTTATCCGATTTGGTCCCTCTACTTTTAATTGCTCTATTTCCGTGCTTTTATACTTTTCTTGATTATTATTTTTTTGCAATTTCATCCCTTAAAAATTTATTGCATTTGTTTTTTTATTCATTTATGGTCCTCATTTTTTTTATTGCTATGTTATTATCCTTTTTTTTATTTATATTTTTTCAATTTTTTTCCTCAACATTTATTTTCATTTGGTTTTTTATCTAGTTTTGGTCCTCATTCTTTCAATAACTTCTTTTTATCCTTTTCTTTGTTTTTTTTTTCAATTTAGCCCATAATTATTTTCTTTTATTTTTTTATACCTTGAATTCAATAACAATGTCAAGAAGTTCCATGTAGCAACATGTGAGCGGTATAATATTCTTATATTTTTAATACATTCATATCAAAATAATATTATTTTTTTATTAAAACTTGCTTTTCTGGTCATGATAAGATGTCTAAAAAACAAATATTCTCGTAAAAATTGTTAAAAAAAATAAAGAATGTTAATAAGATAAATATGTTTTAATTTGAGAGATATTTTTTCTTATTTCAAATCGTCCAAGATTATTTTGAAATTTATTTTGGTTGATTTTGATTTTTACTAAATAAATAACATAGAACATAAAAAATTATTTTCGTTTGAAAAAAAATATATCAATAAAAAAATAATTATCTTTGCAAATTATTTTATTCAAAGGAATTTAAATTATTATTCTTTTAAGAATTATTTATTTTCATGTACTTAAATAAAGCAATTTGAAGGATCAATGTGCATGATATTATATATCTTAAGATATATCTACATCTCAGTTTTATGATTTATTTTTTATTTGATGTTAACAATATTTTTTATTATTTATTAACACATATAATTTTTTTTGTTTTTTTATTAAACACACACATCAAATTTTTAATTCATAATTATTTTTTTAATATTAGAAAATAGATTAAAAATGATTTCATATTTTTTTTTTATCTTAAAAAGAACTTTTGGTGTGTTCCAAAAAGTTAGGGTTAACCAGCTAGTTTTATCCAAATTACGAAAAGGAAAAACAATTCCTTATTACCATTTACCCTTACAGGCTCACCTTATACTCACGCGAGATTTTCGTAATGTTGGACTTTAACTAAGTTAAAAGGGATCAGGACAATCCAATCCCAGAACAATAATATGCATCCAGCAATAGCCAAACAGAAGGAATTTCTAAAATTTCAACTCCTAGTCCCAGCGAATCAAGCCAAACCAAACGAAACCAACGAAGAAGAAAGGAAAAAAAGCAAAAAAAAAAAGAAGCTCCAGAGCTGAATTGATTCTAGGTAGAAGAAGATTGAAATGGAAGAGGCTAAAGAGCTGGCGTCGAGTTCACTGAGTCAAGGTCTGAATCACCATGGTTCAGACCCTGATGACATCCCCAAGTCCCCTCCTGGGTCCCCCAATTCCTCTACTCGCAAGGTAACTCTAACACTAATACAGCAACACTCTTGTACACATTCTCATTGCATCAATCCCCAAATACTGAACTAAATAGATAGATCGTCATGTTTTGCTTGTGGATTTTGGTTTTCAAGTTATGTTTAATTATATGTTATTATTTTTATTAATCACACTTGAGTATGCCATTAAAGGGTGTTTTGTTTGCTTGATAAATCAGGCTTGCTATGCTGTTCTTCAAAGTTGGGCCTCTAAGAAGTTCATGACTGGATGGTATGGTAAATAAACAAGATTGCTTTTTTTTTTCATGAATTGCACATTACCATAACATAGTGAAATTGCTTGCAGTGTTGTTTTGTTTCCAGTGGCAGTTACATTTTTAGTGACATGGTGGTTTATTCAGTTTGTTGATGGCTTCTTCAGTCCGATTTACGCCCATCTCGGCATTGACATTTTCGGTGAGATTTCGTAGCATCTCTGAATTATAGCTCTTGACTTAATTATTACTAAAGCCTGGTACACTCACCATCGGCTGCAAGTATGAGTGTTCATTATTATAATTATATTTGTATGTCATGGGGAGCTTGGAATTTTGCATTTTAAATATCGCAATCCTAGTTTAATTTATCTATTTATATTGTATTTTGTTATTCTGCTTTCTTAATTTTTGTTGTCATGATAGAGTTCTTCACTGATGATGTTATATATGTTGTTTGAACCAGGTCTTGGGTTTGTCACGTCAATCATTTTTATACTTTTCATTGGGATATTTGCTTCTTCGTGGCTGGGTGCCACCGTTTTCTTGGTCGGGGAATGGTTTATTAAGAGAATGCCATTTGTGAAGCACTTATACTCAGCATCTAAACAAATTAGTTCTGCTATTTCTCCAGGTAATTCGTTTTTCAGTTTTGTATGTGCAATCAGCACAACACTGAAGATGTATTTATTTAAAGTTGCTATTATGAGAAAAACAACTATATCATAATTTCAGTGCTCATACTGAAACTTTGTTTTGTCGTGATGAACCAAGAGAGGGCCACAAAAGGAAATTTTAACACAAAAAAAGAAAAAACCAAATACTACGTGTTGCTTTAATCTTGTTATTTTATACATAATGACGTTCTGGAGCTTCTTCCGGAAGAACTAGCCTTGGAAAGGGAAGATGCGGCAAATATAAGAGGCGCTTCACAAATCACAAGTTTTCTCAAAGTGAGCTTGGGGGTAATAAACTGATAAAAATATATTCAACTGTCCAAAATGTATCCTAGTACCTATGTCTCCCAAACAAACAGAAACTTAGTCTTGTTTTGACACTATTTTTGCCGTCAAGGATTGATTATTCTAAGGTTTAAATGTCTTATATTTATTGGTCTTTGGACATAATGGATTTTTCAATAGGCGCTGTCGGTAAGAGCCTGTAGAGTTCTTTTGGACCTTGGTTGGGTTTGGTTGTGAATTATCTTTTAGCTAAAGTTTTATTGAGTGGTGAAAACCTGATTTCTGATGGCCCAATTCCTGCAATTGCCTATAGCGTATCTTGGTTTTCCACTTCAGTTACTGATATGGAATGAAGCTCCAAGTTAATTTATTTATTTTTGTATGCTCGTACTAACTCTAAAACCATCCCCCTTTTATCCTGCAGACCAAAATACTACTGCTTTTAAAGAGGTCGCAATTATTCGACATCCCCGTCATGGCGAATATGCATTTGGTTTCATCACATCATCTTTAGTCCTTCAGGTAATCCAATCTAAAGAGGTGGACTGTTATCACTTCGTCTGATATCTTGTATAAGCTTGCGGACAGAACAATCTTGGATGCAGTCAAAACTTTCTGTTTGTACCCGCTAGACAATGAAAAGTAGGAATTTGGAAGGGAATAATTAATGGAACATCTTTAGTATTCCTTTTCTTCTTTACTGGTCAAGGAACTTAGCATCAGCAGAGGCACCTTCTTTAAAGCAGGAACCCGCCTTTGTTACTGATCTGGTAATTAGAAAAGGCGGTGGCTTAATCTAGTCTTTTGAGGAATTATGCTTTTATAAGAAGAATTTGAAAATTGATATCATGGTACTGACCCTAAATTGCTAGACTTTTCCTAGACTTTTCCATTGGGGAATAGCCACGAGCCTAACAGGTACAGAAAAGGATGGAATTATTAATGATGTCTTGCTTTTGCCAAATGACATCAGGTTCCTTGTGTTGCTACTTTAACTTGATTAACTGCAACAGCTACATAACCATCACCAGTCAGTGTAATTGAGCAATTCCTGGAAAAACGATTCTCTTTCTGAAATTTGGTTTAAATGACACCCCTTAAAAATGTAAATGATGAGGTGCTTTTGCAATATTTGCTAAAATTTGTAGGTACGGAACATTCACTGATTTTTTGTTGCGTCAAGTATTTCCCTTGAGCTTCTTGCTGATTTTTTTTGCTGGTTGATTTTAGAGAGAGAATGGGGATGAAGAGTTATGCAGCGTTTATGTCCCAACCAACCATCTGTACATTGGTGATGTATTTCTGGTCAATTCAGAGGAGATCATAAGACCAAATTTATCTATTCGAGAGGGCATAGGTATGATTTTACTGCACAACTGCTGTTTTATTGATGACACTGTTGCTGCTAATCAAAATTTGCAGCAATAGTTTCTGCTCTCTCTTTTTTCTGGGTCTGCAATATTAGAATGATCCCTTTGGGTTCTTTTAAATGTTGCCAGTTTTTAGGATATTTTGTTAACCCTTGTGCTTTGAAACTTTCTGCTGCCTGCATGCTTGAGGACGTGGTTTACTTTTGAAGTCTTTTTGGTAATAATTTGCATAATGCTTTCACGCTTTTGCTTGACTGACATTTTCTCCTTCTGTGATTCAGAGATCATTGTTTCTATTGGTATGACAATGCCTCAAGTGTTATCTCCTATAGAAAGGATTCCTCATCCGAGCAACAGGCTTCCTCTTAATAGAGTTTGATAAAGGTACTGAAGATAGACAATTCCACAACACAATGTACTGTCTGTTTTACAGTACCTTGTTGATGTCTTTCTTCCCTTTATCTCATGCAGTGAAACTGTTATTGTCTGACAACATGATAATCAAAAAGGAGGCAGCAAGGTTTTTTTTTTTTTTTTTTTTTTTTGGGTGGGGGGAGGTGATCTCAGTACTCTATATATGTACATTTCTTCTTTAGAATGTGTTATAGTGTAAAGCAACTGTCAAACACACTTCAGTTTATACTCTTCATGAAAGCAGTTTCATTCGTAGGAAATAATGCCAGGGAACTTGTTTTCCGTACAAGGACTCTGCTTGTGTCATATGGTGAGTATTAAATTACTCTTGTCGCTAAATTACTTCTTCCCCACCACAATTTTACCAAGATCAGATAATTTGTATCTAAACTGGATATGAAGTTCCCTTTTACTTGCTGCTATAAGCTATAGGTTATACAGATTTAAAATTGCCACCTGACTATCTCTCCTGCAGTAATTTAAATCCTAGCTAGGCTGACGCAACGGAGTGCCTATCAATTCTTCCCTCTGGCAATTTCACTCTTATCCTTGTTGCCTGAAAAGCCCTAAACAAATTGCAGTCTTAAAGGGTGGCCCCGTGGAGTTCAGATTTTAAGGCAATGCAAGAAGAAATCGACCATCCAATAAAAAACTCTAGAGTAGAGTCAGGTCACCTTGGTAATAGAACGTTATTGATAACGATTTAACAAGCTGCTGGAGTAGCTAAGTTGGTTAGAGCGCATGGTTGTTAACCGAAAGGCCGAAGGCTCAAACACTTGCTCTAGCGTTCATTTTGCACGCTGAATTTTAGCCTGAAACACTCTAGCAAACGAAGACCTTAACTCAATTAACAGAGCTATTTTTCCAGCTTTTTTTCTCGACAAATTGTTTCTAGGTTCATTAGAAAGCTCAAGTAGAAACCAGCAGTGTTTGTTGTGTGCGCTCAGAATGGTTAGATCCCTTTAAAATCAAAGATGATGATAATGATACAGTAACAACGAGACAGTAACAATTTATACTTGCATCTTCTTTTTTTATTTAACTGGCAGGACAACAAACGAACCTCTTCTTTTGTTGTTTCATCTTCGGTTTTTGCATTAAGATGTTGCGTCAGTGTGTGCATTTGAGCTAATCTTCGCTGAGCAGTGGGGGGTAGTTTCGCAGGCGGTCCACGAGGTAGTTTCTGCCTGGTCTCTCTTTCAATTCTGCTCTTGAGCTCTCTGAGTATCCGGATTTAGGCAAGCTTCTCGGGAGACAATGTGTCCAAGTAGATAGATTCCTGCAGGTTAAAAGAGCTTGTTTTCTAAGGATAGGTCATGAAAACTACCTCAACCCATTACAAGGTTGGTTTCACTCGGTTGTTCACAAACCTCGAGGCTTGGGAAGAGTCGTATTGGTGAAGATGACCTGGGTGGAAGCGCATACGATGTCGAAAGGAACATCACGAATCAGCAATTTCTCAGCCGGCATGTCATCTACTAATTGGCAGTCATGCACTGCAAGAATTTTAAGAAAAAAGAGAATGGAGTTACTGAAGAGTACACCTTTACTGATGCAATAATTCAGTAACAGCAAGTATAATTCGTGTCTACAACTAAAGGGAGCAAGGGAGAGGCCGTAGCAAGTGCTGCGAAAATGGAGCTGATATTCGGGTCAGGGTTGACTCCATGAGCAGATATTCGGGTTGTTTAATGAAATATGTGCTTTGCTTGGAATTTTGAGATAGAAGCGATTGGGCATCGATGGCTACTAACATGAGCAACTTCAAAACCATCAATCTTGTTTAGCATTTACTCTTTCATGCATTACAACTGGCTTTCTTCTTCAGAGTTTCTTCTGATGCTGGGGCTCCGGGAGGACCAGGTTTGCAATTTCCCAGAAAATGCCCTACTGCTGGAGCGATTACGAAATCATTGGTTAACACACAATCATTGGTTAACACACGCACACAGAGAGAGAGATGGAGGCAGAAGAAGAAGAAGAAGAAGAGGTGACCTAAGAAGAACAGTAAATCTTTTGATTGAAAAAAGACGGAGAGCAGAGCGGGAGGAGGAGAGGGAGGGAGGTGGACAATGAGGTAGAGAGTAGATTAGCAGATATCCATAGTAGTGAACATCAGGAAAGAGGGAAGAATAAATTTTACGCTTGGGGGGGGGGGGGGGTGTGGACTCAGAATACAACAGAAACGGCCCAATTAGCCTGAATTACAAGAATGTACAGCAATGATACAAAGTGATCCCCTCAACGAGAAAGGCAACACATTTCTCTCTCCCTACTCTTCAAAACTGACCAAATCTGCAAACATGAACTCTACTCCTGATATTAAATAAACATTCCTAGGAAAAAATGTGAGCGAAAAAGACGATAAATAAAAGAGAATGAACATCCACCAGTACGAAAGCAATGAACCCATTACAAGAGGAGAGAATAGGAGCTGTCACTAACATGTGAATATCCTGGCCAAGCATGAATCCTCAAGAATTATTATTTCCACAGCAAATCCTTAACACTGCTATTCTTTTATTGGTTCTCTCTAATGGACTGTAGCTGGGAGAACGAGATCCGGACTATTGACCCAGCAAGCGAAGTAGCATGCTTGCACACAAGGGCTTCAGTAGCCTCCTCCTCGGTTTCAAACAGAACAAGGGCTTGCTTCTTCCCATTCATCTCAAAGAGCTTGGTGTTCACAATGGTCCCGTGTTCCTCTACAAGATTCCCAATCTCCTCCTCAGTGATGTCCTGAGGTAAAGTGGAAAGATGAATCATCTTTGTTGGTGAGCAGCAGTATCGGTAGTTCTTCGCAGCATTACGGTTGAAGCGATTCAGATTAGAGTTCATGTACTCGTGCGTGTCAGCACCTTGAGTTATGTTTGGGTGCTTCGAAAAATTCACCTCCAATCGCTTTCCAAAAAGCATGGCACCCTGTTCCACATATGAAAGAACATAAATACTGTTCATTGAGACAAAAAAATGTGATATGGAGGGAGAACTTAGATCCTACAAAAAATAATAACAAAGTAATGAATTCTGCAAAAGCTTCATAGAGTGAACCTTCAAAAAATGTACTGCCAACTCTGCTTGGAAACCATCCCCCATCTGAACAAGTGCATGGTCGGGCTTGTTGCGAAGAAGCTTAATCCGCACTATGTTTCCATAGAGAGAAAACAGGTTGAACAGCTTATCCTCATCTATACTCTGGGCACACCAACATTTTTCTTGAATGAATATCAGGACTATTAAAAAATTATAAATTCAAACAGAATAAAGATATCAGAATAGACTCACATCAGGATTTAAATTGGAGGCAAGAACTGTGCATCTATCATTTGTCCCGCTAATTCCAGGAGGCAAACCTCCACCAAAGGCAGCAGCAATTGCAGCTGCATTGGGCATCTAAAAAATTTTCAAAAGAGATCAAATGTGTCAAATCATATCACATCTTAGAACATTTCAGCATATACAAAATGAAACTAATTTTAGGCAAAAAAGCATGCATGTTTAAGATATTTCAGCAATTGAAGAAGTTGACGTCTTATTGAGGCTAAACCATGGATCACATGTTATTTTATGATAATTCTTACAGAAATGAAGTAATTTTGGTTACAAATAATTGTTATGTTATATGAACCAGGGGAAATGGTGAATTTAATACCCAGTAATACCTTATATTCCACACACACAAAATAAAGCTCAGAAAATAGCAAAGATAAACAAGATTTACAAGATGGAGATCTTTAAGGTGTCTTTCATGCCTTGCCATTTCCATTCTATCATTTCTTATTTTCCAGGAAAAAAAGGTGTGGAAGAAGGGTCACATTGGAAAACAGCATACACAGTGAGGTGTTTCCAGTTACAAGTTGAGAGGATAACATAAAAATACCAATGGTGGGGAAGGCAACAAGGCAAATAAGTAAGATTGACGTCCCAGTTCAAGTCCCCTAAAACTGATCAATAGCACCGTGACTCCAACATATACTTTACTTTATCGTTTTCAGATTTCAACCCTAGCTGTTATTTCTGGAAAACAGTTCGCAAAACAACCAACTGCAACCTAGGAAAGGTTGAAATCAATTAGGCAGGCCATTGCTATAAATACAAAAAAATAAAGAACAATAAATGATAGTGGTCTATGGTCAGCAGACGTCCTGAATATTACAAGTGGATGATAAATAGTCCTTACGGTGTGACCGTAGCAATACCCACCTGAGGAGGATATCCAACTGCATGGGAAAAAGGAAAAAAAAAAGGAGTTAATTCTCAAGGAAAGCAAAGAGTAACAGCTCATTGTAACCTCCAAAGTCAGCACATCCCCTAACTCCAGTAGTTTTAAGAGCATGCATACCTACATCGCCATATGCTGGCTGCTGCAAAAAGAAACAGAAAAGAATTTAATAATACAAATCACCTATCACCAACAAACATGTTAATTCAAGCAAAATATAACATGAGACCGGTACATACTTGGGAAGATCTGCCTTTCTGTTCTGAAGGCAGGTTAGGATTAGTGAAATCCCTGTGCAGACGAAGATACGGTGTTTAGCAACACTGACAGGAAAAACATTGAAAATATAGAAGTCAAACAAAGGGCGACCCACTCACCTTGAGCGGTCATTGTTGTAGTTCACTTGCAGCTCGTCCAGGCTAGATGACAAATATGGAAAGTACAATAATAACACCAGAGGAAAAGGACAAAAAAGAATCAGAAATCATATGTTTCAGTGGTCTCAAGAATAATACCCCCCCCCCCAACACACACACACCACCACCGCCACTAGTGTATGTCCATTACATACTTTGAAAACTGAATGTCCAGCTGACAGCAGCCATCATAGATATTGCGTCCCTACCAAAACAGCCAAGTTTCAAAAAACTCTTAATAAAAATCAAGTCAAGTGCTACACTTTGAAAACAAGCTTGCAGGTCAAAGTAACATCTGGAATGACATATTGAAAAGTACCTGAAGAGAAGTCCTAGCCTGAACAGCACACTGGCGTGACTGGTACTGGATAAGGGCTTGAAAACCTAAAAATATGCAAAACATTCACGGATGACACTTTAAAATCACACTCCTGTGCATGTTTGATACAAAGCATAAGACAAATCCACAGAGCACTCGGAGTAGACAGTTAAGAAACAGAAAAAAACAGATGTTACTCAACTATAAAACTATCGGTGGTTCAATTGGAATGCACAAAAGTAAATACCATAGTTAATACATGTGTAATCTAAAATTCTTAAAAGAAAATGGAGAGAAAGAGGAGAAGGGGGAGAAAAGAAAACTTGAAGAAGCTGACCAGCCGACTTCTGAAACGTGACAATCTTCTCCACAAATCCATGGGGAGAAAAAACTTGATGCAGCACTTCCACTGTAATAGGATAAAGCATGTGATGTATTGTAACTAACAGAATTCGATTTGGCTGCGCATCCAGAGTGCCCGACAGCAGACCATCATAGAGACAGAAGAGAGAAGAGAATAAATAGAGAAGCACAGATAGCAAGAAGAGATATATGGAAAAATAGTTAGAAGAAAGATCAAACAAAACAGATCATTTGTAGTTGATGATTCAACATGCAGGAAGCATATAATCAACAGCACTTAAAGAAAAACATGAGAGATGCCAAAGCAAAGTTTGAGGTATGAAAAGTCCAAAAGGGGAAAAATTAGTTACAGTTTATAATAGAGATATAATTAACTTGCTATGCTCCTGTGCAGCTGGATTAAATCATCTGATAAAGAAATGCATAAAACTTGGTAGACGTACTAGGGCTCTATTATCTCTATATTTTACATCAAATTAAGCAGATATAGTGGATGATCTACAATAAACACGGAAACGAAAAATCAAGGTGGAAAAAAAAACAATCCACGGTCACCGTCAGTTTCTTATTGGGGATTGAAGAAACTAATGATGATTCTCCCCTTATATTGCGCTTTCTGGTTATAAACATTTTCCATTAACCAGAAACACCACACCCCTATCCGACTACAAGAACAATCACCGCTCCAACTTAATGCCACTATTACCCTTAACCACCGAAAAAAAAACAGTGCAACTCTCCAGTCAGCCACTAGTTGATAATAAAAAATCCTTTTCATCAATTAGCACAACCACCCTGGTTGCTCTTTTCTTTCCCTGCAGTTTCAAAAGAAGGGAAAGGAGCCATACATAATTCCAGTCTCTATGATGATGCCCTCAATCAGAAGACCGGGTGTCTCTTTGCTTCCCAATTAATGAACCATTCACCTAATCAACGAAGCCTGAATAACTCAAGGTCATATCATGCTGACCATATATAGCTATTGGATCAGTGTATCATCTAAACATCTAAGTAATGATTAATTTCTGCATGATACACTTTTGTACTGGCAGCAACTAAGCCATTTTAGTATGAGCAGACTGAAATAACCCACTGTAGCACTCTTAAGGTTCAACATGGAACCGCGGAAGCTTCTAGCTCTCCACCTATATGGATTGCAAAGTATTGCTATCAACAATGTAACAACATTTGGTTTTTAGTATATTAGAATACAAAGTACCCACCTCGTCTCCTCGCCCTTGAGTATTTTGATCCATTGTAGTAAGTTCTTGATGTGATGAGAATTGAACATAAACATTCCTTCCCCTAGAAGAAGAAGCAGAGATTAAACACATATTAAAGCAATCTGTTTGGACTGTTTGGTAGAGGTCATTATACAAAATTGATGATGATGATGAAACATCCTAGCAGAAAGTTCTGAAAGGGAACCAAATACAAAATTTTGGTTACCTTATGGTTGGCTGAATGTTTGTATAGAGTTGGAGAGCATTGATAGCTGAAGGAACATCTTGCATTTGAAGGAGAGCCTGCATGCATGGCAAACATATCAGACCACATCACATTCCAGGTTCTGTAAAGATCTAATGTGTTAATAATCACCACCATTCAATAAGCATTAGAGAAACCTGATTTTTAGCACGAAGCATAACAAGCTTCGTTATAACCCCGAATGGCTGGAACAGCTGAAGCAAGTCATTCTGAGAGAACAACAAAAGATCATCAATGATGCATGTATGTAAACATGTACAAAAAGACCATTCCATTATTCAGTAACGCTAGTGAGCTGTTTCCAGTTATCACTGTGTTTTGAGACATGCAAAGCTTCCAAGTACTTAGGAGACAACTCTACACGATGTTTCAGTTACTTTTGAAAAATGGCCAAGAAAACCAGAACATCTAGGATGAATTTTATTAATGCTAAGATTTTATCAAATAAGATAATTAAGCACACTGTTCATAACAAAGCCATCCTGAACTTTATCCCGTATGGTAAATTAAGCTAGGGTTAGACTTTGCTATTAGTAGCATCAGATTTAGCTCATCCTAAGCATTAACAGCTAAGCTTGTGCTGTGCATCTTTGTCATGCCACTAGGGTAACTCCAGGTATTCTAGAGAGACGAGATAACACATAATACGCAGAATGCAGATTTCTCTGTTGCCTTTCTGTGGTTTGATAGAATACATGCCTTCTCAATCTGTCACATTTAGGAAGTATAACACCTCCTGATTCGTTTCAGAAGTAAGTTTTTTATCTTTTTTGAGTTCATTAAACATTACCACATGCAGAAATTGAAAGGGTTGTAACTCATGTCTTTGCAATTTTCTCGAAAAATCCTCATCCCCCCATAAAGAATTACTGAATTTTTTTGTTCACATTTTCCAAGGTGTTTCTCCTCTATCCAAATTAGCATGAGGAAATATAAAACTTTCCTTCCTATGCTACTAATGGAATGCTAATCAGCACATAGTTACAAAAACATTGACTCGGAAGCCATCCGATTCAGCATAAGCAAAAGGAAATTTAATATCTCTAGCTATTAATAGAAGTGCAATCTGTCTTTAAAGACCAACTTCCAAAAAAGCATCATTCCCCGTGATACGTTTTAACATGTATAAAGACATTAGGGTATATACACTAGTTACTTCAAACCCTTAAATTACAACTTCTGATCATTTGTGTGCGAGCACGTGAGAGAGAGATAGAGAGTATACTTCAGAAATTTCATGCCCCACGTTGCGAACATGTATAACTTTGGAAGGCTCAGTCATTTTTTAACAACCCTGCAAAACCATCACCAAAGTTGATCCATGATCCATGATTTCCATTCTCAAAAAAAAAACTCATTCAAGGTTTCTCACATGAAATAAAAGCAACTCAAAAACAAAACTCATTCACATGCAAAACGCTCACAGTATGATCGATCAACATGAATTATCTTCTACTGTTTTTGTCATTTGAAGCCAACAAAGCAGCACTAAATCATGAATTACAAACAGCTTCTTCAGAAGCACAAAACTTGTTAAATGATTACAGATTCTCCAATCCATGTGCAAATCTTAATAAATGTATTTATTTAAGAACCTAATTATCCAAATGCAATAAAACATTTAAACCCTGTGTCACTAAAGGAGTAACATGGCTGCAAGCAAAAGTAGTCAAATTCGAAACCCTAACTACCGGTCTTTTTGGAAGCTGAGAAATAACAGAGATTGAAACGAAACAAAAAAATGAAGCAAAAACGTCGAATCTAAAAACAGTAGCTAAAACAAACTCATCGAGCGCTATCAGCTATTTCAGATTTTCTCAGTTACCAAACAGACCCGTGCACATTCATCGAGTGCGATCGAAAAATACAAGAAAGAGAAATAGAGAACTTGCCTGGGAGAGAAGGGGAGAGAGAAAGATTGTTCTGTAGAGAAAGAAGAAGAGAGGGGGAAGGAGCAGAAGTGCTATGTAGATCGACTGCAACGCAGGCACGTTGTCCCGTCTTTGGTGTTAGTGGCTATTTTGCCCTATCTCCGTCTATTTAAAATGCTTGTACTTTGGACTTTGGAGTAAAAGTAATGGTGGACCCCCCGAGTTCCGTATGGGACCCATATTATCTTCTACTGTTTTTGTTATTTAACGTGTCTGGGTACCCTCGATATAAAGAAAAAATACAGTAATTTTTTTTAATTGTTTTATATGAAATCTTTGAGATTTTGGACACTCGTTGAATTTCTGCTACAACTTTTACGCTTTAAAAATATTTATAAATAAGTAAAAAGATTATTTTAAATTAATTTTATATATATATATATATTATTTTGATGTACTTATATTAAAAATAAATTTAAAAAAAATATTACTTTAATATATTTTTAAATAAAAAAATATTTTAAAAAGTAATTAACAATCATTTCTAAGCTTTTAGAGTGTGGTTGCGGTTTTTTTTAAAGTATTTTTTATGTTTAAATACATTAAAATAATTTTTTTTATTTTTTAAAAATTATTTTTAAGATGAACACATTAAAATGATTCAAAATATATAAAAAAAAATTAATTTTTTAAAATAAACGTTTTGAAGGGGTACTGATGAGTGTTTGGGTTGAAAAGTGGAGTACTATATATCTGAAAAAAAAGTGTTTAGTAATGAAGAGAGTGTTGAAAATGTTTTGTGAAAGTTAATGTTATTATTTATAATAGTTGACTTAAATAGATGTTAAATCAAGATCTGAATTAGATGTGGTTAAGAAGCAGTGGATGCATTTATGTAGCTTAATGATTAGTGCGGAGATACGGAGACGTAAATGATTCGGGCCCAGGTGATGAGTCCATTTACATTTCTTATTTTAGCATGATTTTTTATAATTTTAGGAGCTGAGAAAATGATTTCGCCTTTTTATTCTTTTCCCCAACACTCTCATGTGTTGTTTGTTTTTAGAAAATATCTTCCTTTTTAATCCTTTGTTATGTTATTTAAAATTATTGCTGTTTTCTATTCAAGGTCAAGGCCGGGCACATCTGAAAGAAAAATCATTGTAGATAAATATGGATAAAGATCGGTTGGTAACGCAACTCGAGATTGTGTTCATTAATACAAAATGTTTTTTAATTAAAAAAAAATTAAAAATAATTTTTAATGGTTAAATAAACAAAATGTTTTAAAAAAATATTTTTTAATTAAAAATATATTAACATAATTTTTAATAGTTAAATATTAAAGTGAATATAGGCTTACAACGTTTCTTTTACTTTTATATAGATAAATTTACAAAACTTCGTGAATATTTTTATATTAGATATTAAAAACTAGAAAAATTAAGAATTTTTAAAAGCACGGTTCGCTGCAATGCCAAACAAGGTCTTACATGTTAGTGTTTGAAATTGTGGTAGAAGTTGTTTTTTCAAAGTGTTTTTCACTTAAAAATATATCAAAATAATATATTTTTTTATTTTTAAAAATATTTTTGATAATAGCGCATTAAAACGATAAAAAAAATAACTTAAAATCAAAAAAA
>Ga0307517_10004625_pt1 | contig 21078 bp, 14 predicted proteins | sample 23_EM_MG_FD_194515 | JGI IMG/M metagenome (GOLD analysis project Ga0307517, IMG submission 194515) | Populus trichocarpa ectomycorrhiza microbial communities from riparian zone in the Pacific Northwest, United States - 23_EM | ecosystem: Host-associated > Plants > Roots > Unclassified | place...
TTTGAATTGAGCTGTATTAATTTTTAATTTTTATTTTTTATTAAATTTATATTTTATAAATAATTTTTGTTTTTGAATCAAATCAAATTAATTAATTAAATATAAGCATGAGATGTTTATTTTATGATATTTTAGTTGTTTATTTTCTAGATCGTTGCTCTAGTGACGCGTTAATCTTTTTCAATGTCGTCATGCAGCCTTTCACAATGACATTAGAACTGTCTTGGTGATTTTCTTTTGGAGGTGGGCGATGGTGAGTCTCTAACATTATTTTTTTTCTTGTCCTTCCGAATATAATATCTTGAAAATACATCAAAATGATAAAAAAACACAAACAAAAAAATTAATTTGAAGAGAAAAAAATAAAATTTAATGAAAAATCAGTTCAACTACATCTTCAAATTGGGCCTAAGGGCTAAAGCTAGCCCATCTAGCCAGAGATGAGACTTAGATCAGCAGCTAAAAGCCCATATGAAAGAGCATGGAGACAAGGCCCAGCCAGAAAATCCTACAGCTCTTGCATAGACTGCGACCAAGATTAGTTTATACAGAACAGTGCCTTCATTAGATTAAATCTTGAAAGAAAATCTTAATCTAAGTCTCTAAGATCCAGATTTCTGTTCTCCTTTTAGGTCAACACATATTTTAATCTCTTTCAAGGCCCTTTGGTCTCTCTTACTTGAGATTTTTTGACAAATTTCTTACAGCTAAACAAGCTCTCTAACAAAAGATGTGCTTGTCCCTTCCAAGAGATGAACAGTACGTTAATAAAGAAATATTATATCATAAATATGGGCTAGTTTGACTTTTTCTTCTTATCATGATCTGTACATGAAGTATATTTCAAACCTTTAGGCAAACACACTACCTGCACTCAATCTGATCACCCCATATTTGCATCGAAAGTTAGGTGAAGCAAATCTTATTATCTAGTTTACGTCACGCGTGAGAAAATATTCTCACTTTCAGTATTGGCACTTAGCAGGACTTCCATCGTTCTCAATGAAAAGAAAAAGAAAAAAGAGTTAGCATGCAAACATCATACATGGTTCTATCTCTCTATGCATATATACACCATGCATGTATTCTATATATTTATGACGTTGAAGGGTTGTTTTCTTGGGGAGCATGGTAGGAAAGGTCTACTTTGCTTACTTATAACAACATGAAAAGAAAAAGGAAAAGGAAAAGGAGATGGAATCATCCTTCTCGATTGAATTCTTTGTGTTTTGTATAGTTTCAATCATTGTATATGAGCACCAGTACAAGAAATTTGAGGTTAACCCATAATTTAATCATTTTATATGAGCACTAGCACAGGAAAATTTGAGTGAGGGACAAACAGAAGAAAGAGAGCACATGTAGCCACATGCAAGCACTCATTCACAGAGCAACTTAGCTGGGGGGTTTTGACCACAAACAAGGCACCAAAAAATTAATGGGGCAGCAGCTTTGTGGGTCTTCGCAGATACGGGAGACGATAAGGATGCATCAACCCTTCCGCGACAGCTTTGTGGCAGCTAATAAATTTCAGGGCCCTCTCTTTTGCCCCACCATTGTCTAAGAGCACGTACCGAACCCTTATTTTCCCTCTCAACTAACACTCCAATAATCGTGCTCTATGATATCCTCCTTATTGTTTCATTTCAGCAATCTCAATAATGCATGTATGATTGCAGTTTCAATATTCTTAATGCACGGTCTAACATATCCGATCCATGTAATAGCACCCGATTTGGGTTTATCGAGTCGATCTAGAGTTGCCAATCAGCATTTTTATTAAAATAATATTGTTTTATTCTCTTTTTTTGTTTTAATAATCTATTTTTAATATTGGTTTGGATTTGGTTCCATTCAATTGAAAACCCGATTTGAGTCGGGCTTCGGGTCTCAAATTTCCTAAACTAGTTTAACCAACTATTGAAAATAAACCTTATTTGATTGTAAATTCTCACCAACCTCTCCGAGAATCAATCGTTTAATTGATTGGCTGAAAACTTTCTATGAGCAAATGAGGAATCTCAACTACAAAATACAAATATTCATTGAATGATGATGATATGCAAAGTTGCAGAAACAGTCATAAAAGGATAGTAATCATAAGCCTACCCAAAAAAACTTCTTCATATGCAAATCCCACTTCCATACCTAATAGATTCCTTTTAATTATGGATGTGACCACGAAATAGTAAGAACTAATTTAAACTAATAGTAAAAATACAAGCACCGACAAATATCACACCAAAGCAGAGTTCAGTAGTGACAAAATTCAGAGATGTGTATTGATGGCACAGCACGAAAATTAGTTGCTTCTACTAAATAAGGTAGATGCAGAAATTCTTCCATCGCTACCTATCATCGCCACCTTACGTGGGGCAACCTCTTCCAAAAATCCTTTGCCTCCTACAGTTTAATATCCCTTTTATAAAATAGATGCTCCGGGCAGCACTGAATCAGCGGTCCAAAACCAGATAGATACATAGAAGACAAAAACATGAAAATAAATCTTAATAAGATTTTAGAATGATATAAAGCATTTCGTTCGTGTTTTAACTATCTTTTATCTCTTTGATGTCGGGAAAGCGATGAAAAGCTACTCCCAAAGACTTTTTAGAAGACATACCATAAAAAAAGTGAGGCCATCAATGTCATTTAAAGCATTCTGCACGACAGCACCTCATGCCTTCCTGCATTAAAAAGATAACTTTTGCTACGGTACAGCTATATTTTGTTCTTTACAATAATACCACATGGTCTGATCAAACTATGTACAGATAAGCCTCTAATTTTTTTTACTCTGTAACTGTTCCATTTTCTATTCAGATTAGACTCCTCTTCAGCTCTAATTCCCAAGCTTTCTGCTGCATCTTAATCTTACTTAAAGATAACAATAAAAAAATACCACTAGCCACTGCAGCCCTCTTTGTTGCTTTCTGGTTGTTTTTGGGTTCAACAGTTGGAATAGATTGTTTTGTCCTGGCCATAACAAAGCCAAAATTGTTTCAGAGAAGATCCAAGTTAGAAGTACTGAAAACTGAGTGAGTCTTTTGATGAAGATTCTCTGAAGAATATACAGTAAGGTCAAAACATGTTCAAGTCATGGAGGAACGACAAGAAGAAGATCAAAGCTACATTCAAACTGCAATTTCAGGCAACTCAGGTACTAATCTAGCAGACAATAAGTATTTCCTGTCACTGATTTGAAATGGGTTTTGTTTATCTGGAATCAATTATTGAATCATGGGTGCGTGGTAAGCTGTATAATGTAGGTAGTGTGATGGAACAATTCAGATAAATACTAACAAGAAGCTCTTACCTAATTTTTCATCTCCATTTCAGGTGCCACATCTAAAGAAACCTGCCTTGACAATATCCTTGGTGCCAGAGGATGTTGGAAAGACAACATTCAAACTAGAGAAAGCTGCAGTTCAGGATGGAATCTGTTCATGGGACAATCCGGTTTATGTAACCGTGAAGCTCATCAAGGAGCCAAAATCAGGAATACTGCATGAGAAAATATACCATTTCATTGTTGCAAGTGTACGTTAGAGTCACATTTCAAATCTGTGATGATTTTCTAAGGTATAGTGATTTGTGAGTGACTGTGCGCGCGCACCCTAATTACCATGAATTCTTGCAGGGGTCATCCAAGTCAGGTTATCTGGGAGAAGCTTCAATTGACTTTGCAGATTTTGCTGATGAACCCGAGCCATTGACTGTCTCCCTGCCCCTTAAATTTGCCAACTCTGGTGCAGTTCTACATGTTAGTTCCCCCCCCCCCACCCCCCCCTCTCTCACACACACGCTCTTGTAAATCTCTTGATTTGACTCTATCCCTATGTTGATTCACTCCTAGAGCAATGTCTGTTTTCAAAATGTAAATAGACCATGCCATTTCGATATGATCATTGTTTCCTCATATATCAAGTAATTTTGAAACAGGTGACTATTCAGAAGATGCAGGGAGATGTTGATCCAAGGTGAACACAAGCATTAACAATTCACAATTTGCATTTATTTATCTTTTTTACTTACGTTTTAGCTTCTAATTTAAGTTTTTCCCATCTCCTCTCTACTAATTTACGAAATGGACTTTGTAATCTCAGAAAAATTGGAGACAATGGAGATCCTGTACTTTCTCAAGACCGAAGCTTGAAAAGCCAGCAGAGCAATGACCATACAGATGAAAATGATGAAAGTTTTACTGAAGTAAGGCCTAAAATTATCTATGTTGATATTCTGTTTCAATACAGTCCAGGAAGGGCTGAACTGAACAAGTTCCTTTTTGGCAAATCTTGGAAATGGATGGGCTGTTATTCAAGGTTATAACTGAACTATTCCTTGATAAATGTCACAGGACAGGGACTTGAACATTCTTTTATCACAGAATTCTGAACAAGAAAGCAGCTTCAGATCATCTGTTGGGGGCAATTCTAGCTTCAAATCAATTCTCAGACAAGACTCAATGCCTCCAAAGGGTGCAGTTGATGGCATCACAACAAAAAACCGCTTGCATCGTAGAACAAGCACAGATTGGTCAATGGGTTCAAGGTCAGATGGAAGTTTAGTTGGCTCAACAAACAGCCCTGAACAGAGCCTTCCAAGAGAGTTTCAAGAAGCTTCAGATGAAACCGTTGAAAGACTGAAAAGTGAATTATCTAGTCTAATGAGGCAGTCAGAATTATCAGAACTAGAATTACAGACTCTTCGGAAACAGATTACCAAAGAGAGTAGAAGGGGGCAGGATTTGTCAAGACAGGTTAAGGAACTTGAAGAGGAAAGAGATGAACTCAAAACAGAATGTGAGCAGGTCAAGTCTTCAAGAAAATCTGTTGAAGGAGAATCCCTGAATCAATTGCGAGCCGAGTACGAGGATTCTTTGGTTCAGCTAGAAGAAGTCAGGCGAGAGCTTAGTCATCAAAAGGATTTGAACACCAATCTTAAGTTGCAACTCCAGAAAACACAAGATTCAAATTCTGAGTTGATTCTTGCAGTGGGAGACCTTGATGAAATGCTGGAGGAAAAAAAAGGGGAAATATCTTGTCTGTCCAGCAAGCTAGACGAGGTTCAGGAGAAAAACTGCAAATGCAGCATGAAAGAGGACACAGATCAACATGCAGTGCTTGCACCGGAAGAAAAGGCTAGGGAAGATGATGAATTATGTCTGCTGAAGCAAAGGGTCATAGACCTATCCGATGAAATTGAGGTCCACAGAGAAAATAGAGAAAAACTGGAGAATTATATCGAACAACTCACACAGGACTATGAGAATCTAAAGCAGGAAAACTATGATGTATCTTCCAAGTTAGAGCAGAGCAAGATACAAGAACACAAATCGTCAGAATCTTTGGCTACCATTAAAGAACTTGAATCACAGGTACAAAGATTAGAGGAAAGATTGAAGACGCAAACACAAGAATTCTCAGAATCTTTGGTTTCCATCAATGAACTGGAAATTCAGGTCAAAGGGTTGGGGAAAGAACTGGAAAAACAGGCACAAGGATTTGAAAATGACCTTGATGCCATGACACATGCCAGAATTGAGCAGGAACAGAGAGCTATCCGTGCAGAAGAGGCCTTGAGGAAGACAAGGTGGAAAAATGCTGTTACAGCAGAGCGGATACAGGAAGAATTCAGAAAACTTTCTGTGGAAATGGCAGGCAAGTTTGATGAGAATGAGAAGCTGACAAAGAAATCAATATCAGAAGCTGATGAACTCCGAGCACAGAACATAATTCTGGAAGAGAATCTTCAGAAAGCTAACGAAGAGCTTGCAGTGGTGATGGACCAGAAGGGAGTAAAAATGGAAGAACTATCAGTGCAACTAGATTTGAAGACAAAACATGTAGAGCAGATGTCAGTGGAATTAGAAGATGCTTCCAACCAACTGAAGCAAGGAGGAGAAATGCAAGAGGCTTTCCAAGTTGAAATTCAAATGCTGAAAAAGGAGATAGAGACACTCAGAAAAGAGAAGAATGACATCTCTGAGCAGGAAAACGTGAACTTAAGAGATGAAACTGAGAAATTGAAGACATCTTGTGAAGAAACAAATATACTAACAGAAAGATGGAAAAGAGAAAGGGAGGAAATAGAGGAAAAATTTGCATCGACAAAGAAGGAAGCAGAAAACACAAGGCAAGAATTATTCAATGTGAGGTCGTTAAAGGATGAAAAAGAGGCAATGATCAAGAACCTTTCATCGCAACTTCAAAGCCTCAGAGATCAGCAGATTGCGTTAAAACATAGCCTGTCCGAAGAAGAATGCGAGAAAGAAAAACTGCAGCAACAAGTAATCAAATTAAAGGGTGAACTGCAAAAGAAGGAACATGGAAATACTAGTGTCATGGAGAAGCTCTCTTTTTCAGATGAAAAGAACTTGACTCCAATGGACGATGAAATGCAGATGAACGGAAGAAAGGGTATTGAAAGGTAAAATTTCAAAGTTCTTGTTTACATCCTGATTATTGTGCCTTTTCATATACCCACCACCTTTTCTTGTGTAATTAATTTCCAACACTGATAAATCTAAGCACCTCATTGTGCATCCAAATATGTTTTAGTTTATGATCATAATCATCACTGAAATTGGTTTCATTCTTCGATATTTGTTTTGACAGAAAAGCAAGAACTTGCTCAAAGGAAGAACTAGTAGTGGGCACTTTCCACCCAATGGATGAGGGTAACCTAACTGAACTGTTGACAGAAATGGCTCAGCTAAAAGAAAAGAACAAATGTATGGAAATTGAGCTAAAAGAAATGCAAGAGAGATACTCAGAGATCAGCCTCAAATTTGCAGAAGTAGAAGGTGAAAGGCAACAGCTTGTCATGACTGTACGAAACCTCAAGAATGGTAAGAAAAGCTAGCATTCTTACTCTTTCAGACATGGATGTCAGACAAAGAAATGAAGCGTGAGTGAAGCATCTGCTAAAGTGAGCATCTGACGAGCAAGACTGTTGGTCTTCTAAACATTATGCACATTGTAATGGGAGTTGAGCTAGAGGTGCTCTAGAAGCAGGAAAAAAGTTCAGAAAGGAGTAGATCTTTCACTAAAAACATAGTAATTACATACTCCTTTGCTTTATGCGGATTTTGTGTACTCCTTATTTGTGATGTTCATGTAGGCTATATAGTTGAAGTATAATAGTGCCTAAGCTGAAACGTGGTTATATTGAAAGTGAGATATATAAAAAGAGATTCCAAATTTCAGACACCACTGTCTAGAATTTTAAGTTAAACAACGGCAGCATATTTATGTTCACTGATACCTTTTCACATTATAGTGCTTGCTGCACAGCACCGAATGTGTTCAAGCAATCCAATTATACACCAAGACTCTCGGCTTTGTAAATTTGCTGAACCTTGGTGTGTGATACAACCATGGGTGTGATAATAATATCTAAGTTGACTGTGTTAAAAGAAGTTTACCTATCATAACTATGTTCATGAAGAAAATAATGGCATTTTTGCAGAATGTAGAGGTTAAGATATTGCAATATCATATCATGCGCAGGAAAAAATGGCATTGTTACAAGATTTAGAAGAAAAGTATAGCATTGGTACAGATGTTTAAGAACCAAACTATAGCTTTATCAACATAACCCCAGATATCTATAACTTTCAGAACAATTCTTTCCCCTCAATTTCTCCTGAACTTTTTGCTCAGATGGTGGTGGGCCCTTCCATCAGTCCAGACCAGCCTAGTCTGGCTTCCACTATCATCCATTGCAAAATATAAACCGTGTAGTTGATGAAGTATCTTACTATGATGACAATTTAACACAACAAAATTTCTCATACGTGAGGGTTCCCATATCATACCTGTGTTGATCTCTTATCACTGTAAGTCCATGATGGAATTAGAAAGGCTAGAATTCTTTCCTACCGGGATGAACTTAACAAATGTATAGCTTCTTTCTGCTGCTTCTACTCATGTACTTTTCTAGGAGTGCTCCCACCATGGAACTTGAGAAATTCAAGAATAGACGGACTTCTTCTATCAGTAGCCTTTGATATATTTCCTGAACACCAAAAATGTGGAGTAGATGTATCATGTGCAAGGGGTGGAAGGAATTGCTGCAGCAACCTTCTCTTTTCCCTGACCCTGTTAAGAAACACTACAGTCCAGGGAAAACGTGGTTGTGGAATGGCAGAATGGATTGCCTTAGAAAGGGGCGTTCCACTTCCACTGCAATGTGATATCTCTTCTTTAAATGGAAACCTGGTGGAATTTCCTGCAGCTCTGTGTAGAAGCCTCCTTCTAGGAGGGTTTTTAGTGTAATGTTTAACCCATGCCAGTCTTTTTAGAGATCCGACTCGTCATCAACTCAAGAAATATTATGTGATTACTCTATAAGAATAACAATATTTGATCACTTATAATTAATATTTATTCTTCACTGTCAAAGCAAGTTTTGAACAATTTAAAAAGAAAATGTGACGTAGTTAAATTAAAAATGAATTATTCCTAATCTCAACAAGGTCGTTGTAGTATAGTGGTAAGTATTCCCGCCTGTCACGCGGGTGACCCGGGTTCGATCCCCGGCAACGGCGTCATTATTTTTGGTCGATCACGAATTATTTTGTCTTACGTCCTTCTCTCTTCAAATTTCAACAAGGGTCTGAGTTCCTTGCCAAACCAAAAGCCGACAGCAGATCACTGGAGTACACTACATACACATTGGACCTTATTAAAACTTGACACCATTTTTCTTTGATATTTTAGAGAGAAAAACTTGATATCATCCACTAGAGGTTACAAAGGCTGTACCTGTGAACTAACCTCCTAAGACAAAATAGGCGCAAGGAAAGAGCAATATACCGGACCAACCCACACAAATAAAACAATCCCTCCATAACCAGTTATCCATAATATCAAATAAATCATTTTCATCTTTAGTAAATTTACCAAGTGCTATAGTCATAGTGATCCTCCTATTCAACAACTTCAACTATTTCCGAACACCTCATAGCATTTTCAGGGTCTTCAAGCTTCTATGATTTGATTTCCACTTTGGTCCTCTCCCTGTAAGTCCATACAATTTGATGATATTCAAGAGACCCTTGTGATTTTTTTGATAAAGATTACCCACTCCCATCACTCTCTCCGGCATTGCCACCGCGTGTACAAGCAGCTCTGGTTACGTGTCCGGAAATGGAGATATCATGCTTGTTTTGCACGTGTCGAATGCCCTTCAAACCCACCTCCATGCAAATGTGGCAACTGCAAGATGTTCTTGTCTTGGTCCCTCTATAAAATTATTCCTTTTTTTTTTCTCGATGGTTATCTTTTTCTGTCAAGTAAGTAACTGACTAATAGAAACTTGTTTTCGGTCTCATCTCTGGCAGTTTCTGTTTTCGCTATGGAGTCACAAATGGCACGCCCACATGGTTTTCATGACCATGAACATGGTCCCAACAATGTTGGACTGCATCCTGGTAAGAACCTTATTTACTTAATTTCCTATGTTATTGAAGCGTGGTTTATGTTTTTGTTAACTTTTATGTACTGTGAAATGTTGGTGCTAGAGGGTGAAGATGAGCATCGCCATGAGAAGAAGTCAGTGTTGGAGAAAGTGAAGGATAAAGCCAAGAAATTGAAGGAAAAAGTCAAATTACATGGTCATGGCCAGGAAGAACATCATGAAGTTCATGTGCCTGATGATCATGACTTGTATGAGGAAGATGATGACGAGGATGAAGAAATGGTTGGGGACCCAGAAGTTCATGGAGCCTCAGGTATGTTAATGGTGCTACTTGCTTCAATGTCTGTATTAATTAACTACTGGTAAATGACCTTGCTAGAGAAAAAAGGGGCTTAGATTTGTGTGCGATGGATTTTTTTTTTGGATTTTTATGGTTTCGATTGTGAATTAAACTGCAGCTTATAGTTCTGCTTCACTTAGAAGCTCAGCCCATGGACAAGGGAGAAGGTTAGGTGACTCTAGGACATATTATGGAGGTCCAACAACAATGCAAGAAGAACATACAGGCAGTGATCCCATAAAGAGCTCTGTTCTTGGACAAGAGGAAGATGAGTCAGCACCACCAAAGGTTCTTCTCGAAAGGACAACTGCTATTAAAGAAGTACCTCATGCCCCAGTTAATTCGCCTGCATCTATTTCTCCTGCTGATCCCGTTAAAGGTTTTGTTCATGAACAAGAGAGGATTCTAGGGCAACCTGAAGTTAATTTGGAAGTACCAGTAGGGTTGGAGGAGGATCCTCACGCCCCAAAGGATAGACTTGTGGATCATGCTCCTTCCAATTATTAGACTAAAGCCGCTGATCCAACTGGTTCTGGTAAGTTCTGTTCAATGTTTGCATGCCAACAAGGCCTTTTTGGCATTGATGTCTGGGAAATTTTTTTGTCTTTCAGAGGGGCTAATTATTGCATCTTGCAGGAGGAAAAGAGGCTGGAATAACTCCAATGCTTCAGTCTTTTGACAAAATGAATATCTATGATGATTCAAAACAAGGAGAAAAAAAAAAACTCACCTGTCAGACCGCGTGATGCTCAGCCCTCTATGTTTCCCACTGGGAGCCATGACCAATTTTCTGCAGAACCAACTCCCCCAATTTCCATTAACCCCAAAGAGAACCCAGAATCAGGTTCAGAGTCTATTGATTCATTGGAAATCAAGGAGCAACCAGGAGGTGACATTGCTGAGAAACCATCATACCAGAGCAGCAACACTGGAAAAACCTCCTCTGCCACTTCTGCAATTGCTGATAAAGAAAAAGCTGCCACAAATGTCATAGCTTCCAAGCTTGGATATATAGAGAGAGACGATAATATTCAAGAACATGAAGTGGCACATGAAGGACAAAATGCTGCGAAGCCAGCATCTTCAGTGGAATATGGAAAGAAAGTTGCTGCAACTGTGACAGAGAAACTCACTCCAGTGTATGAAAAAGTTGTTGGTTTAGGCAGTACTGTGAAGTCAAAAGTCTATGGCAATACTAACACTAGCACCAACACCAGCAATGAAGCAGACAACATGATTAAAGGGAAAGATAAAGGGGTGTCAGTGAAAGACTATTTCGTGGAGAAGTTGAGTCCTGGAGAAGAAGACAGGGCGCTTTCTGAAGTTATTTCGGAGACTTTGAACAAGGGGAAGGCTGAGGCAGTGACAGAGTCGGAGGAGGTGAAGAGGAGGTTAGAGAGTAGTAGTACAGAAGAGTATTCTGGTGAAAGGGTGGATTCAGGCTCTGTGCATATTCCTGATAAAACTGTGGTTGGTAAGCTTAAAGGTGCTGTTGGTTCTTTGTTTGTCAAAGGTGAAGGGTCCAGGGCATCTCAGCAGCATCCACTTAGTTCCTCCAATGCAGGTAGAGATTAAACATGGTCTTGATTTGAATTTGAAAATTGAATTTTTCGGAAAGAATCAGAAAACCGAGTTCAATTGATTGTTTTGTTAGCAGTTACTCAAGCGCTTTCTTCTACTTATGCTAGTGGAGAAGAAATAGGGGATAGGAGACTTCAGGAGTCAGGAAACTGAGGAGCAAGCAATGTCTACTAAGATAGACTGTGTTTTTAACATAGCTGGTTTTTCTACTAATTATGAAAAGTTTGTTTTCCTTAAGTGTTGTGTGGATGGAACTGTAATGAAATTGTAATGGCACCGCATGGATGTATAAATTGTTGTGGACACTATGGAAAACCATTTTATCTAACTCTCAAGATCTGCTATGGTCCATCATGTTATATATTTTCTTAAATATATATTATAAATTTTTTAATCTTTTGAGAAAAAAGGGGAACAAATTCAACCTTTTAAGTGTAATTCTATATTAACCATTCAAAGTAACACAGATTACTCAAATTGCGAGGAGGAAGAAAATGGGATTTGAGTCTAAATTTTGGATTTTCTTCAATGGACAAAGTGATGGGATAGGAGGAAGTCCAGTAAAGAAGTTCATGTAAAACAAAAGAGGCTTCTGGTGAAAGGGTGGATTCTGATTCTGTGACTAATTTACAAGGCTATGATTGATGAGCTAAAAGGTGCTATTGATTCATTGTTAAAGGTAAAGAGTCCTGTTCATCTCAGCAGAAACCATCTGGTTCCTCCAATTCAGGCAATCCTTCCTGTCTTGAATTGAATTTGGAACCTGATCTTTTTAAGTAAATTCTGAAAATTCATTGCATCACTCACATAGTCTTTCTGATTGGCTATGCTGGTATGTCTTTTGCTGTTTTATCAAGCAGGAACCAAAGGGTTTTCTACTTGTGCCAGTGGAGGGAGAAGAGACTCGACGAATCAGTAACTTGAGCTTGTTGAATTTTCAGAGTGATTGTGTTTGTTTTAATAGTGATCATGACTTCCAATTGTATTCAAGCAAGAGAGTGCAGATGCAGTTCCTCTGTGGTATTAATATTATGTTCAAATTTGAGCATCCAAACTGTGAAAGTTTGGTGTGATGGTGATAGTTGTGTTTTACTTGAATAAATCAGAAAGATTAGGAAGGAAATAAATGGATGGATCAAGTAATATTCTTGCTAAGAAATTTTGAAAAATTATGCGTTTCTTTGATGCCGTGAGGTCCTTGTTCCTAAAAGCATAAAATTGAAGCTGCTTTGAGTGCGCAGCAAGTTCCTAATGATTTAACTCTTTGACACATTAGACTTATTCTTTTATTTATTTATTTATTTATTTAACTCTTTGACACATTAGACTTATTCTGAGTGCATCTATTATGTGGGTTCGAGGAAATGTGATGATGATATGATTAAGAATTCACAAAAATAATCCCCCGTCCCATCCACTATTGGATACGGTAAAGTTTGAATCTTTTTATTTAAAAAAATGGTATTTTCAAATAGAAAGTTTTAAGTTCAATAATCCCAAAAAAAAAAAAATGTCTGGTCAAATTATTAAGTGTAAAGACATAAAACTCAGACCAACTACTAGGTTAACCTGAAACTTAGTTAACTCAGGATTTAAATTGATTTGAGTTGATAAACAAAGTTAATTAATGACTTTATAGATCTAGGTTTAACTTATTAAAACTTGACTTGTAACCTTTTAATTTTTTTTATTTTTTTTAAATAGTATATCACTTTGATCTTTTTAATAAATATGTTTTTTTTAAATTAATCTGGTTGACCTTTCTAATCCATGATTCAAGCCTTACTACAAATTGATATTTAAGATGTTTGGGAGTATGGTTGATGTTGTTTTTTAAAGTGTTTTTTTTCAGAATATATTAAAAAAATATTGTTTTATTTTTAAAAAATTATTTTTTACATCAACACATCAAAATATTTGAAAACACCAAAAAAAATATTAATTTGAAATAAAAAAAATTAAATAAAATTTATTTAAAAAAAAAAACGTTTTTGTTATGTTCACTGCAGTCCTTTCCCTTCCCTTTAAATCAGTTTTTATAAATATAATGATGAGAAATGAGACAGAGATCGCCTTGGCTCTGCTTATACAATATTAGGGCTCTCTCTAGCTTCAATTATACCAGTACTTTTGGATACATATATTGTAAATCTGGACCATTGGGCCTCTAACAGCGAGTTCCCCCTTTCTATTGTGCTATGCCTCTCTTGGGCCTTGTCCTTACACTCAAACACCAACCAGTCTAAACTCTAAGTCCACTTACGTGGCCTTCTATGGTTAGTTTCTTGAAGTGACATGTTTTTCTACGAAAAACTTTTGATTGCAGTGCTTAATCCCCTCGCATTTGGGGTTTTTGTTTTGTTCACTGCAGTCCTTTCCCTTCCCTTTACAAAAATATAAACACCCTGCTGAAGGACTATAAGCACCTTAAAAGACTTATGCTTAATCTTTTCAACAAATAGGTTAGAACCAGGTGAGTCCCCAGCTTTTTCTCATTCTCTTATGTCTTTTTTGGGGCCATCTCGATTGAATTTGCCTTGCAGTTCCTCTGTTCAATGAGCATTTGCTGTAAAGGTAAAACCCTTATTTCGTTCAATTGAGTTTTTTCTGTTTGATGGGTATTTCTCAATTTTATTGTAGAAAAAGTTTCAAGCTCTATGAGGTGGAAAGTTTCAATCTTTTGGTTGGTTTCTTGGATTTGTTGAGCATTGTAAAGCTGGTGAGATAATGGGTCTAATAAGGTCAAACAATGAACTCTGTAGCTTTATTTGGTATGAGGGTAGTTCATAAATTCTTGTGCTTTCCTTCCGTTTCGAGGAGGTTATGTGATTATAGTTTTGATGGTGGTGATAATAATGATAATGGGTTTCAATATGTTGAAGAACCCTTGAAGAGAATGTATAAAAGTTCAGATTTTGATTCTTTTCAGAGTGAAAGTTGTGTTGAGGAGGAACATTTCTCAGTTAGGCGTAGTTATGTTGAGTGCACAAGGATTGATGCTGACAGAGTTCTTGATATTCTAAGACGAGATGGCCCTGGATTTGATGCGAAAAGGGCTTTAAGTGAGTTAGAGATAAAGGTTTCGTGGCTTCTTGTGAGGGAAGTTTTTACTGGAATTTTGAGGAACATAAATGAGGAGAACAAAACCAGGTGTGCGAAATTGGGTTTTAAGTTTTTCATGTGGTCTGATCAGCAGGGAAATTACAAGCACACGGGGAATTCATACCATTTGTTAATGAAGATATTTGCGGAGTGTGAGGAGTTTAGGGCGATGTGGAAACTAGCTGATGAGATGGTTGAGAAGGGGTTTCACACTACAGCACAGACATTTAATATATTAATTTGTACTTGCGGTGAGGCTGGTTTGGCTATGAATGTTGTGGAAAGGTTCATTAGGTCAAAAACATTCAATTTTAGGCCTTACAAGAACTCCTACAATGCGATTCTGCATTCACTACTGGTTCTGCATCAGTACAAGTTGATTGAGTGGGTATATCAGCATATGTTGGAGGAGCGTCATTCCCCGGATGTTCTTACTTATAATGTTATTTTGTATGCAAAATGTAGGTTGGGGAAGGCACCTGAGTTTCATAGATTACTTGATGAAATGCTTAGTTGTGGAATTTTTCCAGATTTTCACACCTATAACATCCTTCTACATGTTTATGGAAAGACAAACAATCCAGTTGCTGCACTTGATCTCTTGAATGCTATGAAGGAAGCGAGTGTTGATCCTACTGTTCTTCACTACACTACGTTGATAGATGGACTGGGTCGGGCTGGAAATTTACTTGGCTGCCAGTATTTTTTTGATGAAATGATAAAGGCTGGATGCATACCAGATGTTGTCTGTTACACAGTAATGATCACAGGATATATAATGAATGGTGAGCTTGAAAAGGCACAAGAAATGTTTGAAGACATGATAGTCAACGGCCAATTACCAAATGTATTTACGTATAATTCTATGATTCGTGGGCTTTGTATGGCTGGGAAGTTTGAGGAAGCATGTTCCATGCTCAAAGAAATGGAATCCAGAGGCTGCAATCCTAATTTTCATGTGTACAGAACCTTGGTAAGAAATTTGCGGAATGCTGGAAAGCTTTCGGAAGCTCATGAAGTGATAAAGCAGATGATAGAGAAAAGCCAATACAGCCATCTAGTGACCAAGATCAAAAGATATAAGAGATGATGCAATGGTACATGTTGTACCTTATTTAATTTTCAATTGTAACTTCATGGGAAGATTCTCAATGATTCAGCTCAATTGATGCCTTGTACCTGATTCCAGTATTATTTTTCATGGAAATTAGTAGGGTAAAGTATGCATATCTTTTCTCCCTGGTCGCATTTACTCTTGAGATAGAATAGAAGGCTTGGTTTTCCTTTATATTTCTTATGTGAAGTTAGTTTTGAAAAACTTCTCTGGATCATCAGCTTCTTGTGATGCTTCTGCCTATCTGAAATTTGCTGTGTTCTAGTAGTATTGATATAATGATTTCTAAGTTTTCAATTCATTTATGTGCATCTTACCATTATGATGATGCTACATGATTTTTTTGTTAACCCTCATTTCTACCAGGAGCTGGTGATGATAATTTCTTTTGGCACTCAAGCTATCTTTTGAAACTGATATCATTATCTCAATCATTGATCATTTTGTAAATGGCCTTTTTGATAAGGAAACACCATAAGAATATGGATCTTGGAAGTTTTAAAGAATAAGATTGGATGCTAATCAGACCGGCTAGTAGGTTGACCTTGAACCTGGTTAACTCAGGATTTAAACCGGTTTGAGTTGAAAAAAAAGTGAAGGCTGTGGCCGTGCCATTGAAGTTGGTGATGCAGGTGTGCCACTGGTTACGCAGGTGGGGGTAATGGATAGGTAGAGGAAAATAATGTAATTGTGGCAGCAGTTGTTTCAATGTCAGTGCTGCTAATAACCGTGCGGTATTAAGGTGCCAATGGACCAGTTGCTCATATCTAGTGACGGCGCTCACAACAGTGGCACATCAGAAGCAATGTAAATCCTTGACAATGTTTACTGGAATTAAGATCTTTTTGTGAAAAGAACAGTGACTTTCGGAATTGGAGAATGGAGCTGCAAAAATACTGAACTTTAAACTTCAATACGGTCTATGGGAAGAAAGTTGATTCAAGAAAGAAAAGTGTGGTTGGTGCATATGACGAGAATTGAGGTTTCTTGGTAAGAGCAATTTCTTAAATTATCAAAAGATGGTGACAATTCCATTTGCCACTGTTTTCCACCGACCTGAGTTGGTTATAGACAACTGTGCTTGTGTTAATAACCATGTTACTGGTTTACTGGCATTTCTTTGCTAATTTTGCTGTTAATTTTTTCTGGATGCTTCATTGCTTCATTTATATCTATTTTCTTCAAATAACCCTCATCAGTTTTCTTTTATCAATCTAAAACCTTATTTTCTTTTATGCAGAATGCTCCTTGTTTGAACCACCTCTGAAGGTATTAAACTAAGAAGAAGAATTCAAGCTTATGCAGAATTTGCAAATAGCTTCATGTTGGTCATCATGGTTGAGCTCAGAAGCTTTTCCCTTTTATCATTCTTCTCTCCTAACCTCAAGAATTTTCCTTTGAAGGCCAAATACCTTTTATAGACTGTTATTCTTGGGACTTCTATTCTGCTACTTATTCACTGTGCCTCTGTGCTATCCGCTATCCCATGATAACCTTCTGCCATGTTCCAGTTGTATGAGCGTGACATCTGATTGGGAACTTCATATTTGTGAGCTACACTGAAAGATGGAGACATTCAGAAAACTGGCCGCAACTTTCCTGCATTGGATAGATTTTGGAACACGACATTAATTATTTCTTTTGAGATTTTTGTCACCACTGTCCACAAGATGCAACAGACCAGCTGCGCTACACGAATTTGTTCTTCCTTGTAAAGCTAGTCCATCTGCTGGGCCAATTTGGCAGACTATCGGAGTTTTACCCTTGTACTGATCATTAACCATGTTCCAGCCATGCTGACGTGTAAGAGTTTTGGCAGCGGCCCAAATGACAATTATGTTTCTTGGCTGCTCGTATTATCACATCATTTCTCAAAGAGCATGCCGTAGCCAATTGAGAACGTGAAAATGATTTGCATAGCAAGACAAAACAGGCCAAATCATGGTGCTAAATAATTGTGGAGGATGAGTTTGATTCCTTTATCCCCGGTTAGTATTATATCTAGGTAGCTTTTGATATCTTTGACATCATGAAATTAAACGGGGCAGAACAGGCATGTCAAAACTCTTATGAGGCTACGACTTGATTCTAAACTGCTTCGACTTGTATATCCGAGCAATTCTATACGGGTATCATTGCCTTTCTTCACATAGTTGGTGTTGTGATGTTGTAAGATGAGATCAGGAATCTGGAATTAGCAGGTACTTTTGTGTGTTGAGGCATTCAAAATCTAGCTGGCCAAGGTTTTCTGTGCCTGCCTAATTTTAAAGGCCTAAGCATTGTTTCTTGTCAACTAGCGTGCTGAATGACGAACCAGCCCACTAAACATTATAATTAGGAGCCTAGCAAGACAAAAACAGATTCTGTTCAACCTTTTTTTAATTTGATAATGAAAATGGCTCTAGATTTGTGCCATAAATTCCCATTTCATGAATCCAGCAAATGGTCTCTCGGTGCATCAACTGTTTCATGCTTTCTTTATGATCTTCGAACCCATACACGAATTGTTCATGGTAAGGTGACCTCATTGACGTCACTCTCTTGCATTCTCCCTCGTAATCTTTGAAAGAAAGAATGGTGAATACTCTACCTCTTTTTTGACCTTCGAAGAAATGATGCAATTCGCCTGTCCTTTTGTTAACTTTTTTTTCCGGCGAAGGAATCTTAATGGCACATGCAGTGCAGAAGGTATTTTGGATGGACAATGACCCTTTAACTAATAGGAAGAGGAAGCTCGTTTGACCGAACTTTGTCCTCCATTACACAAAACCAGCGAGATTTCCTCAATTACATGTAGAAAGAAGATCCCAAATTACATTAGCTTAATCAACATTGCTAATATCGAAGGAAGGTTGTTAAAATGATGCATAGGATTAGCATCCAAAAGGGCTAAAATAATAGGATAATATAAAGAGAGGAAAACCCTTCTGCTTGGCTCCTAGCCAGTAATTAAGTGCTACACAATTCAGCAAGTGAAGACATGGTATGAAAAACAAGCAAGCAAACTATTTCCTTGTGCAATTCAAAGCTCCACTTTTGTAGATATATGGATTCTAGAAGGGTTCTTTTTCATGGGCAAAGCTTCTCTCTCAAAAGCTTATTACAACATGTATTTAGCTCTGTTTAGAATAATTAAGCTTATAACTCAAGGCAAGAAGGAGGAGGAAGAGAGGGGCCGGGGGTGAATAGTTCTTGGTTTAATTGATTACTTCTTCTCCTCCTCTTTCTTTTCTTCCTTATTTTCTTCCTTCTTTTCTTCCTTCTTCTCCTCTTTCTTCTCCTCCTCTTTTTTCTCTTCTTTCTTCTCTTCCTTCTTCTCTTCTTTAGCAGGTCCAACTGAAACTATGTCCACTTTCCCTACTTTCTTCAGCTTCTTCACCACTGCCACTGTATCCATCAGACCTATCACTGTTAGCTTCTGATCTTTGAGATCCACTGCTATGGAATCAACTCCTGTTTATGTACAAGAATGGAGCACAAAGTGACCAACGAAAACTTGCTAAGTACATCTTTCATTTATCTCAGCAGCTCCAAAGAACAACTACACGAAGAAAAGAAAAAAAAGAAATACCAAAAATATCAGCAGCGGCTTCTATTGCTTTCTTCTTTGTCTTATCATCAGTCATGGTCAAGACCTTTAACACCACCTTCTGCTGCAGATAAATTAACGAGAGTACTTGTTAAAAAATAAAAAGGAAGAAATCAATGCCAATAGAACATGAAAATAAAGAAGAGCAGGAGGGTACCTGAGCCATTAGAAGAGAGGGTAGAGGAAGGGAAGAGAAGTCTAAGTGCTTGAAAAATTTGTGGTGGGCTTTATATCTATACACAAAGGGGCTTGAAGATGTGAGGTGGTGGCGGTGGTGGATTACATGCAAATAGATGTGTGTGCGTGGATCCATGTCACTTTTTTGACAAAAATGAAGTGAAATTTAGCATGATGGACAAGTTGGAGACTATTGATTGATTGGACTGTCACTATTTCTTCCTCTTTTTTCCCATTCTTCATATAAATATTCTCTCTTGTTTGGTAATTGATAAACATGTAATTTAGAATTTTGATACAAACAGTGTTTTAAATTTTAAAAAATTGTTTTTTCATGTGTATTTTTGTTGGATTGAAGAAAATATTAAAAACTAAACAAATTAAAATAAAATTATTTGAAATACCCATATTTTACTCGAATTATCCATTTAAGAATCGTTTTCTTTATTTAAATTGAGTTTGAGTTGAAATTTAATAATTTTTTCTTTGAAATGAAATACCTAATAGTAATGGCAACATAGATATAGAAACCATTGTCTATATTATTAAAATATTTTTTTAATATTAGTATATTAAAATCATAAAAAATACTAAAAAATTATTTTTTAAAATAAAACATATTTTTGACAATCAGAACTCCAAAAGACACCGGGAGGGCATGTCGGCGTCGGCGGGTTGGGAAGGAAGGACGGAGGCTTTTCCTTCCCAATGTGTTGACAACTTGAAGGTTGTGGCCAAATTGCTTTCTCTGTCATAATTAATTCACCCTTTCGGTCTTGAAGATTGGATTCCTTGCAAAAAGTTGAAAAGAAAGATTGTCTACCCCTCCCTCCATTGAAGGCTAGAAAAGGAGCAGCCCTTTTTTTCTTATTTTGAACCTGGAAAGTCTTTCACCTTTTCGGGTAACAATTAAAGTACTTTAGTATCATTAATTATATTGAAGACGATAAAGTTTTGAATTTCACGGAAACTTTTACGGTAACTAGAGAACATCTTTTAAAATTTTTTTTTTTTTAAAAAAAAAGAAAAAAATATACAATACATTACAGTAATAAGAATATTTTTATTAAGGTTATCAATTCTCTTTCGATTAATATTTTATTTTTTTTAATTGAAATGATACATTTTAATATAACAGTATTTCAATGTGTTGTTTTACACACGTTATATAGGTGGCATGTGCTATGTGGCGGGTTGAATCGGATTTTTTCTAATATAAAAAAATATCAAAGCAATGATAACTCGTGTTAACTTAACTAATATGTGACCTGGTATATGAGATCGGCATAAACCCGCAAAAAAAAAACATTAAGGCCCAATAGCCTAGTGTCAAATGATGAAACAAAAAACAAATCAACTTTTAAAAAATAGCGTTGAAGAAAAAAACCGGGATCAACTCGAGTTAATTTGACCAACCAATCACCTACGATATGAGATCGGAGTAAAAAAGTCAGACTCTTAAAAGAAGAACCTATAAAAAAAAGATTGAAATTCAATAAAAAAAAACATTAAAAAAACTTGAGTTAACTTGATAAACTCGCACTCGAGTTAACCTCACATAAAGAAAAAACAAAAGAAATAACAAAGCTCAAAAGCCAATAATCTAATGCCTAATGATAAAACTGAAAAAAAAAAAACAATTTTTTAAAAAAGGTCAAGAGAAATAAACTAAGTTAACCCAGATTAACTCGACTAACCACCACCCGCTATGTAAGATTGAGATAAAAATAATTTGATTTTCAAAAGAAAAAC
>Ga0307517_10004626_pt1 | contig 21075 bp, 12 predicted proteins | sample 23_EM_MG_FD_194515 | JGI IMG/M metagenome (GOLD analysis project Ga0307517, IMG submission 194515) | Populus trichocarpa ectomycorrhiza microbial communities from riparian zone in the Pacific Northwest, United States - 23_EM | ecosystem: Host-associated > Plants > Roots > Unclassified | place...
ATTATTACATTGGCAATGGAATGTTTTAAGCAATTCTCTTGTATGTCAAGTTTTTTGGTTATACTCCTTGAACTCAACTGGTAACAGTCTCATTCCCTTTTCTTCCAATCCTGCCTGTTGCAGTCTTCTTTCCCACTCTCTTTTCGATAGTTCAACTTTTCAGATTGTGCTATTTGTTTGATTTTGACACTTCATGATGGGATTTTGCTCTCCTTATCATGCATTTACATTGGGTTCTGCTATCTCTGAAATGGGATGTGGGCATTGGTGTTTGTTTCTTGGTGCCAAATAATAGCCAGTGTCATTCTCTGTTGATCAACTTTTAGCCCTAGGCTTTGATTTGCTAGGGAAGGCTAATTTCACACACACACGCGCGCACACACAAAATCCTGAACTGCTTACCTCATAAGATGTGCCTTAGTAATGTGCAGCCGCAGTGGTACGCTTCCTTTTTTTTCGGGTAATCATCTCTTCGGCTCTTATTTTCTCCTCCCATATCTCTAAAGATAACATCACAATATCATTTCATATCTCTTAACCTCTCTTTCTAGCTGCTAGCAGTATCTCATTTCTCTTTCTTCTCCTTTCTGTCTTGTTAATTTCTATGAAAGAGACTGGCTACCACCTAGAGCAAACCCTAGGCACAACTTTTATTCCTTCTTTCTCTCTTTTTTTTTCCTACCTTTTTAGTTGCGTTTTTGCATGCTCATTAATTAAAAGATAAATGCTAAAAACAAAAACCTTGGATGTGAAAACTGCTTGTGTTTACGCTGTGTAGTTCTGTGGCATAGGGATGGCTTACGGGTATAAAATTGGACCACATTAATTAGGACATCCATGGTCAACCATTGCTATCAAATGGCTCAAGTTTTAATTGGTCCAAGGTGATTGTTGAATCCTTGTAGGACCACAAATGGGTCCTTCTGCTAGGAGTTTGACCAAGCTAGTGGATGGATAATGTTACTAATTTGGAGTTACTTTGGCCAACTAGCTAGTTTCAACAACTGGATAAAATGAGCTCAAAAGGTTCCACTGCAGTTGATCCTGGATCTAATGGCAGAAAATAAACGACCTGACACCCACCCATAGTTTGAGCTATCTCCCACTTCCACCTTTTTGTTTCAAGGTTTTCTAATATTGTAGACCCCATCTTCTTAAAGTTTTTATTGGTTGTCTGTCTATACCTTAGCAGCCACTTTAATGGAGTTTGTTTTTTATGGGATATTGTGACGCCTGTGCGGGGCTTTGGAAGGAAGAAAGTGAGAAAGCAAGGGATGGCTAATATTGAGATTTAGCTAGCTAGATTTCACTTATCAATTTAATTCACAGCAGGAATTTTGATATTGCAACTCTTTAGATTCTTCGAGGGTGATAATAGAATGTTTCTTTACACAGAAAAATCAATCCACTGACAAGATGTCAATCGAAGATAAACTAGCAGTAGTGGAAGAAACTAATTCACAGTGACATATCGTCGATATTGTTAGGAAAAAGAAAAGGAAAAAAAGCATGATGTTTTCTTTTCTGAACAAAGCACTTCAAGTTCGAAAAGAAACGAATGGAGCAAAATTAAAACAAAATCCTGCGAGCTCTAACCATTGATTTTGGCTAAATGGTGCTGGTGGTAAACAGCTGGGGCGGATACGACTAGGACTTGACGGAAAGGTTATTTAATGCTGGGACTGGGAGATGACGAGACGAAAACTGATTCTTCTATCATAAAGCATACGCTTCCTACAACTGTACCAAATGCTACTAACTAGCGTTGGATTAATAATCGAAGATTGAAACCCATAGACAGCTGCTCTTAAGTTAGAGGGTCATGCAACCATCGTACCACATCGGCTCTGTGAGTGTCATAAGCAGATTGCATGCTTCCTACTGAACCAGTCAGTACTCGCAGGCTGTTCATTTCTTCTTCTTCTTCTTCTTCTTCTTCTTCTTTGGTTGAAACAATTTACAAACCTGGGTGGCTATCTCTTCTTTGCAGCATGCAAGTCTATTTTGCGTTTAATAAACCACTCCTTTTATGATAGGTTGAAGAGTAACAGCGGGCCTGAGGCAATCTAGCCCGAAGTTCTCTTGAGAAGATTCCCACCTTGCTTTGTCACTGTTTCCCCATTGTCGGGACAGAATGATTGGCTAAATAGACTGCAAAAAAAGACAAAAAACAAAAAACAGCTCTGAAAAGCTAGCTATTACACACCTGTAATTATCATTTGCACCACACCTGAGAGCACCCATCCATATCATTGTTTCTATTACAACTGTTTTGGTGCCTTCTAGTGGCTTAATTGAAACCTATACTTCAAATATGGATGCAAGTTTTAATATTAAGAAACTTGCAAATCATTAATGAGTTGATATCATGCACAAGGAAAAACAATCACAGTACAATTCTCAAGATCTTCTGCAAAAGAACATGAAAACAACTTAATCATCTCGCACTATAATGAGGTGGCGGTGCTTCTCTGATCAATCAACATATTGGCATCTCAATAAAGCAGCAATCCACATCACAAACAAGCAGCATCAAGCTAGTTGATCCAATCAATCAATACCGAGCCATGTATCAAGCTATGCAGATCCAATCAGGCTCTTAACCAAAACCAGACCTTCAAAGGATTCCAGCAACAAAAATATTGTCGCAGCAATGCCTACAACCTTAGGACTCGCTAGTAAATAATTGACTCAATAGTTATCTCTATTCCATTGTAAACACCCATGTAAATATTTGCTTTAAACAGGAATAAGACTGGTTAATGAACTCCACAGAACTCTCAGACACTGAAATGAACCTCAACTTCCATATCTGACTCTCACACAATACTCAAACATGCGAGCTATTAAATCAAAGATGTCCAAATCTGGAAGATACAATTCAGCCAGCGGAAGGGTTGGACCTCATCCATCAGCTCTGCCCATATTCCCCTTAGTCCTCCACTGATTTGCAGCTGGCCATCGATTCCGACTTGAGTAACGAGATTCTGATTGGGAACCATCCTCAGGATATCTCCTCCCTTCCACCTGACCCTCTTTACCATATGGCCGCCTTTTCACATAAGGCTCTGATTTAGGAGAATTTAACTTCCTTGTTTTATCCAGTTCATATGATAATGGCTGAATTCCCTGCAAATCAGGTTCTGGAACAAAACCTATAGGACGTTTTGCTTCATCCATTTTTCTAAATGTGATTGATATCCTATGACAAATGAAGGGAGGGAAAGGAAGCAAATTATATATCCATAAAATAAACAAATGAACAACTCAAGAAGATCTAAAAGTTGTTACATCAAATAAGCAATAATAAGATCTCAAAAAGATTCAATGGCTACCTCTTTGTAGGAACTGATGGCACACAATGCTTAGCCACATCGGCTCCATTTCCATTTAAGACAAGAACAGATCTGGAAAAAAAAATGACTAAGATTTTGGTTCCAAGACAACAAATGTGGAGTATAAGCAAATACCAGGATGATAATTACAAGATCATGCACAAGATATTATGAGGAAAAAGAAAAGAAAGAGCAAAATTGATATGCATGTAAGGAATTCACATAAAGGATTGCATGTTAAGACTTACCCCACAGGAAGAGGGATAGCAATTGGACCATCAAAGTCACCTGCACCCACAACCTTTAAGTTTGATCCAAATAGTATATTGCACTGGCTAAGAAAAGACACAGTACAGAAAGGTCGAACAAAATCATGGCTGTCAATATGAGGTGGTATACAGTCCCATTCTTCATAAATGTTAACAATACAACTGTCGGGCACACAAGTCGGAGGGATAACATGCCATTGGACCAGCCTTCTAATGATCACTTTAAAAAGGTCAGGTATAGGATCTACCATTTCATCCTGGAGGATGCCTGGCGGATTACCATTTTTATCCTGCCACCATAATGTACTTCAAGTTTTAACATTTGTGCAATGCTTAGCATTAAAAATTTTGAATCGCTATAAATCAGAATGTTGATGATATGTAGCAAAGGGATCGGAACTTACAATTGTGTAATTGTAACAACAACCAAACTGGAGGGTCACCCGCCCTTTGCCCCTCATCCACTTTTGTGGAGCTGAATATGTGCGCTCTGCAAGAAAACATCAGAACAATGATATGTCAAATAATTTAACATTTTCCAGCATATATTTTACAGATATCAACTCACAAATTGATGTAAAGGGAAGCTTTTAGATTTAAATTCATACCTCTACTGATGAAAGCACATTTAACAAATCAGTAGACTCGATGTGAAAAACAGCTAAAGCACTATTTACATTCAGTGAATGTATTATGGACTCACTCACATCCATGCCATTGGAAGTGGAATATAAAATTCCAAAAAAAATTACTAATCAACACTGAAGGTGAGTTTTGAAAGCAGTCTGCAAATCATCATGGGTATCAAGTTGACAGTACAAAAAAAATGTCAATGACAAAGCTTGACCAACTTATCTCAAGCAGTGGACCATAATACATTCTCATATAGGTGATACAGAATAAGTTGAGATCTGCATTCATTAATTCCAACGTTTTATTCTTTCAGAAATAGGACAGTCTATTGTTTTAGGTATTTATGAAACAATCTTAAATTTATTGGCATATGAAGCTATGAAGCACAAAAGGCAAGACTTGTGACCAACATGGAACCCTAAACGGCAAAAAACAGAGAATGTTAAACATTTCCACTTGAGAACATATACCCACAACCAAGAGTGGCTTTTAGAATTCTGTATTATGTTAATGAAAGAGTGAGATATTGTATATCAAGGGTTTTTATTATTTTTTATTTTTTATTACACTAGATGCTTTTAGGCAGTCAGTATCTATTAGTCAATTGTCACCATGGAACATGTAGAATGTTATATTTAGTGCCTGTATGCTATATTGATCTTTGTTGGTGACGGGAAAAACAAGCAATATTAGTTTTAACTTTGCTTTTAAAAATGCATATTATCAAGAATAGCATAAATACGAGACTACATGCATTCTAGGAAGCTCAGCTCCTCTAACACACCAAACCAGTATGCAATGCATTTAAGCACAAAATATAACCTAGCAAAGAGAAAATAATTCTGATTGACCAACTTATCCTCTTATAAGTAAAAAGCTCATTAACAGATCAAATCGAATAACATGCGAAAACAACGATTTATGAAACCAACCTTTCAACTCTCCCTTTTTCCCTTTCTCTTGAAATGCATAAACATAATCAACAATCCTCTTCTGCTCCGCAGCACTGAAAATACCCGTGTGAAGCTCCAGGCCCTGGAGAATATTAGTAAGCTTTCCATTAATCTTCTCAAAACACATAAAGTCTTTCTTCCTCTTCACATTCATAAACCGAATGTATTCCCTTTGCTCCCTTGGTAATGTAGTAGGCTTCCCAACAACCTTTGTTATCCTCAACCCACCAGTTGAATCATTCACATTAACCATCCGTGCATTCAACTCCTGCTGTTCTTGTTCCTCCTCTTCCACAAGTTCATCTTCCTGAGCCATATCAGCCCAAGACATCCCCGAGCGCCATTCACTATGAACTCCACTACTGGAGGCCTCTGAAACAGGTGGCTCAGACCACCCATTTATCCCGTCTTTCCAACTACCTAACGAATTCGTGTCATCATCCTCTTTCAAACTTCCCACAGAATTATCATTACAATTACCATCAGAACCACAATTCCCGTTTGACGATTCCACATTAATATTCAAAGTCGGCAAATCCCCACTCTTATCTTCTCCTTGGAGTTCTACAATAATTACCAAACATGCCAAAACCCAAACTCTCAAAATCATTTAACAGTAACAATTCAAACATTAACCCTTAACTTCAACAAAAATTAGCACAAATAACAGTAACACAAACAAATACTAGTTCTCAAAAAAAAAAAAAACCTAGCTTTTCAGGAATAATCAAACTAAGTGATGGTATATTTATTTAAAAAAAAAAAAAAAATTGGTATCAAGGTAATAAACAAGAACGAGAAAGGTTAATTCGGGAAGAAAAAAATTGTGGAAACCTGAGAGAGAGCGAATGCGATCGGAGAGAGTTTTGGAGCAGTTATGACAGAGATCCCGAGAGAGGTATGGGAGCCACGTGGAAAGAAACTCCGATGCGATATTAAGATCGGAAGGTTGATATTGAACGAGGAACGGGTCATCTTTATCGGATTTATTGAGTTCGGTCATGGCTGCCTGAGATAGTCACTCTGGGAGGGGGAAAAAATAGAGAGGCAAGAGAGAGAGATAACTCGAAGCACGAGGTTTGTGTGGGTAGTGATAAAAGGAGTGTGCGTGTATGGTGGGTAGTTATGTGAAATTGGGTGTTTATTTGGGGCATTTTTTGAAATGTGGATGTTGGTGAGGGTGTGTTATCGAATTATTATTATTTTTTATTTTTTATTTTTATTAATGAAGGTGTACGGACTAATTTATATGTATTTCGACTAATTTTATAAGCCTTGAAGTTAACAATCATGTAAACCTTCAATGATTTTGAGATTTATAAAACTCAAACTGATAATCTCTAAAAAAAATTATTATTATTATTATTATTATTAATACCAGTAAAGAGATCACAAAATAATCTAATTCATATGATAAAAATAAATTAATTTGGATTTGAAATTACAATAAGAAGATGTCCTAAACTTGAAAAAAGAAATGTTTTGAGTTTATAATAAGATGTGATAAGACTTTATTATATTTTTTTAATTGTTATAAAAAAAAACATATATTATATTGTTTCTCAAAAATATTATTAGTAAAATATCCATAAAATTCTTATGCCTATATATTTCTTATCCATAATATTGTTTCTAATTCTTATAATAAGATGATAGATCCCTCTCCCCTGAAATTCTTTTGCCTATATATATATATATATATTTTATCTCTTGAAAAAAAAAACCAAAGCATTTTAGAGATAGAAAACATTTAGGTGTTCCCTGTCGGTTCTTTTCTTTCGGTTTCTTTTATCTCACTATTATTAACAAAAACAAAAGGTAAAACATGGCATTAAGACAGTTCAAAACTAGATCAATTAGAATTGAAAAGAAAATCCAAAAGAAATCAAACAAAAAAGGGTTTTGGAAAACCCTAGATGCCGTAGATAATCTCTTTATTATCAAGAGAGAACAATCTCTTTATTATTTATCAAATACCAAAGCTCTCTTGAAAAATAAACTAACAATCCTATTTATACTACATCTATACCTAAACCCTAATCTTTTTAGAGTTAATATAGAATTCAATTATCATTATTATTCCCAAACAAAATAAGAAAAGAATATAAATAACTAGAAAAATATTTATTTTTCTAAAAAACCCATGTGTCGGTCTTCTCGAATTGAAATTGTTTTTGCCTTGATCTTGTAGATATCCAATCAACAGCTACTAAGGGACTGGACACTAATTGTTTTAATAACAACAATTGACACTCTTTCCCATTTGTAGATTAAGAGTGTGTTTGTTTCTTAGATAACTTTTGTAGTTGTAGTTTGAAAAAAGTAAGTTTAAAAAAAGTATGGTTAGCTGTGGTTAGTTGGATTTAGACATGTGTTTGACAAAAATTATGGTTGAAGTTTATGTGTAGCAAAAAAACATGTATAATTAGTTGTGTTTGGAAGTATAGTTACGGTTGCTTTTCAAAGTGCTTTTTACTTGGAAATGCATTAAAATAATATTTTTTTATTTTAAAAAAATATTTTTGATTTCAGCGCATCAAAATAATTTGAAAACACTAAACAATAATGATTTGAAGCAAAGAAAAAAATAAAAAAAATTTATAAAAGCGCTTTTGAAACGCAAAAACAAACAGGGTTTTACGAAATTCAGTTAAAAAAACATGTAAAAATTGCTTCACAAAAGCTGCATTTCAAACTGAATTTTTTAGTGGGTCTCACAGTATAAAACGCAATTTGGTTTGTTACCAAACACCTTGCTGTGTTTGTTGCGCCGCAAACGCAAAAGCAGGTGTAAAACAAACGCAACCTAAATGTAAGAGATGGTGGCTTTATTAAAGATTCCAAACTTCTTATATCTTTTTTAAAAGTATTGTGCACATATTGAACATTCTTCAAGGCATACAAAATGAAAACGAAAGCTTAAAGAGGTCATAGAAGGATGTGGTCATAGATAATGAGTTTTAGAGGAAATGTTTAGTGGATGTTATTCTTTTTAGTGATATTGAATCTCCCTTTAACAACATTAGAGCCTTATAAAATATAAAGAATACTTTGAAAGAAAATAAGGAAAGAACTTTGGCATTGGTTATTGAAATAATTATTCTCCAGTCCTTTAGTAGCTATGACCTTAATGAATCAAAAGGAATCTTGATTAGATTCGTACCACAATATCGATGCAATAATGATTTTCTAAAAATTTACAACTAACCATTCAATAAATTTAAAATAATATTTACAATTTTGTGGTTACTTTTAACTATTAATTAAACTCACATTTCCTCGATTAACACTTCATATTACAAAAAAATTAATCAAATCCAATTCTCCTAAATTTTTAATCTTAAGTCAGCAACTTGGCAAATAATGAAAACAATTTTTTTTTTCAATTTTCTTTCATTTACATCGAATTCATTTATTATCAACACAATTTTAATTCATCCTAATTTCTTTTTGTTCAATTAACATTCTCAAACCAAGATGACCCTTATCCAACCTAATTAAACAACATTATTCATAACTTATTCATCAATGATGTTTAAAGTCACAACCATAACAATAAACACTTGATAAATAAATAAAAATATAATGCATTATAATAATCGATAACAAATATCTTAATTACAAAATGATATTTTACATCTAAAATCAATTCATATCCTTTTTAATTTGAATCGTCCTCATCTTTATTTTTAACATCTTCATGTCCATCATTATCTTCTTGTTAAACTGAAGTTTTTTTATCTCTTCATCCACTTCTATATGTCCATTAGTACCTAATATATACTTTAACTCATCAACATCAATATGAATATAAGTATTCTCAGTGACATGGAAATTTGAATTTTCTTCTAACTCGGTAGGCGGAGTAGCTCGATATAGATCAATTAACTCATCAAGTTAAAATACATCTTCTCCCCTGGTCACATCATCATTGCCATCTTTAACAATTTGTACATGACTCCTAAGTTTAATTTTCATAATGAATAACCAATCAACTTTATTACGATCCTTTTTAATATTAGAATTGTTTATGCAATACACTTATTAGCATTATTTGGCAAATATGAAAAACATTATTAATGTTGCTAAGTTTAGCTCTTTTATTAATTTTAACCAAATCATGATGATGATTTAATCTAATTCCTTTACCTTTATCAACAATATAACAATAGTATTTGAATCAAAAGATTGTATTTTGCGCCCTATGATATTGTAATTCAATCACATCTTCTAACTTGCCATAATAATCAACTTTAAACTCATTGAAAGTTGATCACTTAACATAAACCCTACTATTATAGATATTTCTACCATCTTCATATTATTCAGAATGAAAGACATATCTATTGATGAAATATCTGTTATAACATTAGACCTTTCTTTTAGGACCCAAATATAGTAACTTTAAACTTTCAGCTTTGTCTTCCATGTTGTACATTTAGTTAAAGATAACAACCATTAACTATCAACAAAAAAAAAATTAAGTAAATATATCATAATTAGAGTTATAAATTATTACATACTTACTTATGTTTGAAACCATGTGATGAATTGTTCATCTTATGATTGAAAAAATTAAGCTTCTATAAGATATGGATTTGAAATAAAAGAAATTGATGATGTCGCCTATAAGAAAGAATTTAGAATAAGTGAAAATACAAGAGGAAATAATTTAAGATTGTAAAATTATAAAATTAACTTACTAAACAAAATATCTTAATTCATCGCGGTTAAATAGCACATAATTATGCACTTGTCTAAATTTGATGTATCTTAAATATCTTTTTGAAACTACATTTTTTTACAATAGTAATTCAGAATGAGAAAATATTGATAAATCCTCATTAAAAGACATTTCACCACCATCATCATATCTTATAATGTGATTAATTATTGTTTTCATATGAGGCTCAAAATAATATGAGATAAATGTTGAAATATTTTTAATAATATAAGCCTCACATATTAAAGCATCAATAAATGCCTTATTTTTAACATTTTGCTTTAAGGTTGAACAAGTATTTGCATGAAAGTAAATATAAATTGAATGATTGAATTTTTATAAAAACACACTAGACACTTAGGATGTATGTAATACTTAACTTTTTGAATGGATACATCTATTTGTACTGAACATGGCCTCTAACTTTTTCTTCGTACACTAAATGTATAGGCAAATGCTCTATTGAGTTGAAGAAGAATAGAGGGAAAATCATTTTAAGTTTGCATATTATATCAATGATATTCATTTTAAGCTGCTTCAGGTATTGGAAATACAACTTGTTAAAGTAAACTTCTCTAAAAAAATGATTAATCTCTGTAAATGTATCTAATATCTCTTTTAGCAATAAATCTCTATAAACAAATGAAATGAGTGTTTGTATAAACACATGGAATCTTAATTCTATACATTCTATATTTTTTAAAATTTACCAATTTAGTCATGTTTGAAGTATATCCATTAGAAAATACAGACTCTTAAGTCATTAAAAAATTATGCTTTTTTACTTTAGGAAAATATGGCTTTGGACTTTGCAACATGTACCCCATCATTAAGTAGATTTATATTTTGACGATCATAAAAAAAATGCTATATCCATATAGATATAATTTTGAGCACCCGGAATTAAACAAGCATACGTGTATAAATATTTGATTTTATTAAAATATATGACTTGATACCACTATTTAAAATATTTTTACAAAAAAAAGTCAATCATTTGATTCTTCCCTTGAATTTGATATGTGGTGACTTGATTTATTTATGAAATCAAGCTAAGATTTAAGTTTTGCAAGAACATAAATTTAAACTTGAATTACAAAGTAAGATTTAATACTTTGAAAAGTACCTTTAATTTATCTTTAAAATGCTATTAAAGAACTCTTATAAGGCATTAGGCTTGATTCAATAAAATTTTATTCTTTGTAGACTTCAAATGTAGATAAAAAAAAAGCTTGAGAGTTTGTCTTGAAGAAAAATTTATATCTCCAAGAATTTATTTATTTTTTTCTTTATCTAGGGTTAGGCTGTCTATTTATATAGGTTTATAAGGGCTTTTAGATTTATTTTGTCATTATCACATATTATTTTAATAGTTAATTTTTATTTATGAGATCTGGTAAATTTAAAGATATTTTAAATAGTTTTTATCGATAATTACTTCAGATTTTTCCGATGGAATATTTATGTTGCTATTCTAGTTGGAAATGTCTAACGATGTCGCTAAATATTCCATAGCTATATGACAATTTTCAAATAATAAAAGCGAATCTCGAGGTAAGAACCCCAATCATGCCACTAAGATAGCATCAAAAGATGATTTGTTTTTTCTCTAAAAAGTAGGGCTAGTGAAGTTGTTTTTGACTTAATCATCATGTGAACTCTACTATGTATATTTTAATTAACATTAGTTGTCATCTGATTTTTAATTAATGTTAATTAATATTAATAAGTTGTTATATAATTTTATAGTATAGAATTGATATAAAAACTTAAAAATATTAGTATATATAAAAAAATGATTTATATATAATAATATCATTGATTTTATTTATATATTTGCTTTTTATTTATTTTTAGCACAATATAATAATAAATAAAGCAATAAATGGACTTAGACAATGTCCCAAGTCCACTCCTTGCATTTTGGGTTTACGAGTATATTAATCTATTAGAATTTGTTGTCATTGCTTTCTCTCCAAGAATTAGAGTTGACTTTTATTAGTATAAATTCAAGACGTGTTGCTATAACAATATATATGTCTTAGTAATCTTCTTGTTTGAAGCGCAAAGATCCTTCAAGCATAGTCTCTGGAGTTTTCGTTCCTTGAATCTTAATTTTTCTTGTTCCAGCTCTAATTAATTCTGTTGATTTTCTGCTTCTTCTTCCCTCCCGCTAAACCTTAATTGTGTTAGGGGCAGAGATGGCTCTTTCCTTAAGACGTTATGCGTGGCCATCCTACCACAACTTAGATGATTTAAATTGCATTTTAAGAGAGAGGTGAGATTTTTTTATCTTTTACTTGAATCTATCATATTTGAACTAAATCTTTTCTTGTGCAATTCTTAACGTATATGGTTAGATGAGCTCATGGGTTTCTTTTTTGTGATTTTGCAGAAGCCAAAAGGAACGAGAGATGTCAATAGCAATGGAAACCATGACAGGAGATCCTTTGCCTGAAGATGTGATCATTGAGATTTTATCACGTTTGCCAGTGAAAAATCTACTGCAGTTCAAGTGTGTGTGCAAATCATGGCACGCTATTATCACAAGCCCTAAATTGATATCCAAGCATCTGAGAAATTACTATGACAAAAATGACAGTGACTGTCTCCTAGCTCAGTACCGCGTAACCCAAGCGGGTGAAATTGCTTCGTTTGAGTTGTTGGTAGATGAAACACCAACAAGAGCTTTATCGTATGGATTACTGGATCGCATGCCCTTTCAGAGTCCATATATCTATGGTCCTTGTGACGGAATATTTTACTTGTACGGGCATTTTTATGACTTTCATGCTCTGTGGAACCCCGCAATTAATGAATTGAAAACTTTACCTCCGATACCCAATCCTCCATTCAGTTTTTCTTATAGCCCTCTGTGGAATGCGTATGGTTTTCGATTACATCCAGTAACTAAGGATTGCGAGGTGATTGTCATGAGAGAGTATTGGAGAGAAGAAGAGGGAGCATGGGAAGACAGGTATCCCTTAAGTGTATTCGTCTACACGTTAAGCAGTGATTCTTGGAGATACTGGGGGGATTTGTCACGTTATTATCATTTACGTAATAACAAATGCTACATTTGTGTGGAAGGAGTATTCTACTGGCTGGGATCATATGGAGCATGCGGAGATCCCGAAGTGGTCATTAATTTTGACATGGCTACGAACGTGTGCCAAGAGATACAGCTACCAGATTATGACAAGTCGATAAACTCTGAGAGTCTTGCAGTGTACAATGACTCCATCGCTCTCCTCGTCGTTCAAGAGAGCGTTCTTCATGTATGGACATTGGACGAGAGGTGTTGGACCAAGAAATTTGTTGTCGGGCCTCTTTTGGGAGTTCAGTATCCTGTTGGGCATTGGCAGAATAATACGATAATCTTGATATCCGACTCTTATGAATTACTCTTATGTGATCCCAGAACCCAGGAAATGAGTGGTCTTGGATTTGAGGGGGGAACAATACGGTGCGAAGGAATTTTTGCTTACAAGGAGAGCCTAGTTCCAGTGAAGAATGGACATGAGGAAGCTGAGACAATATCTGATTGTCGAATCATTTGTTCACCACCTTTCAATCGTAACGTCGCAAGCAATGAGAAGTCTTTTCTCATGGATCCAGATTACGAAGAGGCTCTAAAATTATTTGATTAATGTTGTATGTATTGTGCTATCATAAATAATTAAATCCTTTCACCTCTTCTGAAAATGTATTTTAATTCTTTCTTATTGTCCATCTTTTCTAGAAAATAAAAAAAAAATTGACTTAAGGGAGCCAAAAGGTAGGGTTACACGCAAGGAAGTTAGTTTTATCCAAATATAATGGAGCAATATGCTCTTCTCTGTGCTTGTCTAATAATAATAATAAAAGAATGCATGCTATATATGTTGTTGTTGATTGTTTGGGAAATGTTCTTACTTGTGTTGATCGATCTGAGATTTATAGTGTTATGATTTTTTGAACGAGCTGCTTCAGATCGATTGGGTGTTACCTGCTACATCTTTCACCCAATTAATTTACGCGAGGCCTACTATCTACTTAGTAATTGTCCTAAAAAATCCTCATCACTTGCTGTCAGAATTTTTATTTATTTCCTGTATTACCTGTTAATTCGATATATTTTTATTTTTAGATGAAAAGCAACTTGAAATAGAAAAATAAACATCCTCTAAAGCTTTGATAATAATCTCCTCAATATTAATAAAAATATCATATAAATATAAAAATAAGGGTTATCAATAATGGTCAGCTTAAGCCACACGCAATATTAAAAAGAGTGTTTTTTTCTTCTCTCCTTAATTCTTCTAAAATTTAAATGTTTTACTTTTCAAATGCGGGGTTTAAACTATGCTAAAGTATGGGGTTGGCTTGGTAAATTGTGGCTAAGATATAAGAATATGAACTAAGTGTGAATATTAATTTGAAATTTTGGTATATATGGAGATTTAAAATTTTAATTAGTGTGTGAACATTAGTTGTATTGTTTTTTAATATCAGTATATATATGTATATGTATATGTATGATATATAATCAACCACAATGACAATAATATATGTGTAATTTGTAAATCAACCATGATGGAGAAAAAATATGTGTGTGTGATTTGTAATTAACTACAACATTGGTAATTTACAGTAATTAACTACAACATTGGTAATTGAATTTTAAATCAAACATAACGAATCACATTATATGTATGTCATAATATCAACCGTAATAATAAAAATTCATGTGTGAATTTTAAATTGATCACAACTTTAGAATTGATAAGATATTTTATGAGCCGGTCATATAAGTTGGGTCTATTGATCATATATGTTTGAGCCGGCCACATAAGTGTTATGGATTTGAAAAGTATTTAATCAGTCATATAAGCTATAAATCTTTAAAAAAATTGGGTTAATACTTATTGGGAATTATTGAAAAATATGTACAAGAAAGACATAATATTAAAATAAATAGAATGAATGGAATATATATATTTTTTGAGAATAAAAACAGATAAACAAGCAAAATTGAGCCAAGAAATCATTAAGGTTGAAAAATATATAAATGAATATAAGTGTAAAGTATATAAATATGAAAGATATTATTGATATGTTGATGTGATATAATATTGGTTAAAGTAAAATAATAAAATTGATTGGTAAAAATGATAAATCTTGTGTTAAAATGAAATATATGTGTAATAATTAAATGATTGTGATCATAGACATAATATGTGAAATCTTAAATCTTTCATTATCATTACCCGGTTTTAATCTTTATTTTTTAATATATTTTAAAAAATATAAAAATTCTAAAAAAATAAGTTTCCAAAGCCAATTACCAATAATTTCATAATTTTCAATCATTTTACCTCTTGTTTTTGTGTTTATAAATCTTTTTAAAATTAAAAATTAAAAAAAATCACCAAACACATTGCATTAAATGCACTACTATACTAAATTCAACTAACACACTAAATGCATTAAGTGTCCCCACATTTTCTACTCTCACACACACACACACACCAAAATTGGTAACCATCTAGGTGGTGGCTCAGTGGTAAGAGTTTGGGACTCTCAAGTTCGAGCCTTTTGGTTGCTCATATGATGGCAACTAAAGGTTTACATGGTCGTTAACTTCAGGGCCCGTGAGATTAGTCGAGGTGCGCGCAGGCTGACCCGGACACCCACGTTAAACTAAAAAAAAAAAATTGATTCCCCTCCCCCACAATTTTTTCCATTGTCTAGCTCAATCATAATATATATATTCCCTCACACGGTAGCTCCTCGCCGACCGGCCCTTCACCAACCACGATAGTAAATTTTTAACATGTTGTATTGTGTTGTGAAATTTTAATGTGTTGATAGTTTTTTAACTTTCAATTTTACTGTGTTGATAATTTTTAAACTTTCAATTTTAATGTGTTGATTTTAATTGTGAAAGGTTAATGTATTGGTGTTTTTTTAAAAAAAAATGTTAATTTTAATGTGTTTGAGTTCTTAATTGTAAACTTCTAGTGTTTGAATTTTTTAAATTGGAAAATTTTAATATCTTTGAATTTTTAATTATAAAATTTTAATGTATTGATGTTACTTTAAACTGTCAATTTTAATGGGTTTGACGTTTTTAAATTGTGAATTTTAATGTGTTGCGTTGTCCTTAAACTAATTGTGAAATTTAAAGTGTTTATTATTATTTTTTATGAAATTTTAATGAGCTAATGTTGTTTTCAAGATGTATTTTAATGTGTTGATGTTATTTTTTTTTAAATGACGCGATTCAAAGGTGCTTGATGTTTTAGATGATGTTGGTTTTTTAAATATGTTTTATGTTTAATGGTGAGATTTTAATGTGTTTGATGTTGTTTTTAAATATGAAATTTTAATGAGTTGTGACATCTTTAATCGTGAATTTTAATGTCTTAATTTTTTTTTATTTTGTGAATCTTATTGTGGATTTTTTTTGCAACAATGTGAAATTTGTATATACTCTTGATTTTCATTTTTATCATGTTACGTGTAATTTTTTCAGAAGTATTTGTTGTGTTTGTGTTCTTAGCTTATTTTATAGTTTATATTTTTTTCGTGAAAGAATTAACATGTTAGAACGTTTGGGAATTACGCGATGCAAATCGTGTTTTTAAAAATTTAAAAAGTTTATTTTTACTAAAAATTAAATTTTTTATGTGTTTTGAATCATTTTGATGAGCTGATCTAAAAAATAATTTTTGAAAAATAAAAAAATATCATTTTAATGTATTTTGGCATGAAAAACACTTTAAAAAAGAACCGCAACCACACTTCCAAATAGGAATGAATATAAATAACTCCTTTCAGTATATTTTAAATAAAATAAGTTAAAGCTTATAATTTGTCATCTATAAGGTCCCACACCTGTTTTAAAAAATAAATAAATTCAAAATATTTTTATGAGACACTCCTTTGATATAATAAGCTCAAAATAAGCTATTATTTTGAGAGTTAATGGGGATTAACATATCCTTTTGATTTTTCAAGCAATAAAGCATTAAATATTATATCCTATCACAAGTAAAATAACCCTACAGGGTTAATTTTTAAATGATCAAGGACGAGGGTATGCTTAAATGATCAAAAACAGGGGTGTGACAATTTTACTTATCACATTTTGTGAGGCTTATTTTATTAAGGCTTTTTTCATGAATATTTTTTAGAGTTTGAACCGGGTTTAATGAGTTTATCAAACCCAATAAACTAACTTATTGATATGATTGATAAAAATCAATGGTTATAATTAAAAGAATTCAATTTTAAAATTGACAATTGTATTATTTAAAGGTAATAATTGAAGATAACAAAAATAAATTAAATATTAAAATAAGTAGTTTCAACCTTCTAACCCAGAATTTAACTTGTCGCAGTTAACCCGAGCATAATTGATAGTAAAAGATTAGAGTATTGAAAGCGATTTTGAGAATCCAGAGAGAGAGAGAGAGAGAGAGAGAGAGAGAGTCTAAGAAGTCAAAAGGGCCACTACTTTCATGAGATGGTATCACATGAAAGGTCATCCCACAAAAAGAGATGTGGATGCTTACACTAACACACAGCAACCACAGATAAAAGGGATAAGCTTTGGAGAGCCTGCCGTTGCCAGGAAGCATAGCAATGGAGACCAACATCCTTCCATTCCTTCCTTCAAAATCACCTCCATCAACCATCCCCATCCACTCAAACCTTTCAATACTAACACCACCACCAGCAACAACCAGAATACAGAATCAGCTTTGCTTCCTTCGCCGGCAACGATCTTTGAGACTTAATGCAACCAACAGCACCAGCAGTGATGAGACGCCACCAGCAGCTCAACCACCAACCATCACTCCACCAGACACAGTGGAAATCAGGTTTAAAAGAGGGTCAAGGAGGCGAACCAGAATGCAGAAAGGGGATGGTGGTGTTGGCGTTTCACAACCTGTAAAGGCGCAAGCTTCAGCTCCGAAGAAGTGGGAAGATATGAGCCTTTCAGAAAAGGCTATTGAACTCTACGTGGGAGAGAAGGGTATGCTGTTTTGGCTCAACAAATTTGCTTATGCTTCCATTTTCATTGTGATTGGAGGTTGGATACTTTTCCGGTTTGTAGGGCCTTCTCTCAATCTTTACCAGTTGGACACCGCTCCTCTTTCCCCTTCCTCTATACTCAAGGGCTCATAATCAAGATAGCATTCCATTAACGAAAAGTGGGAGTGCTCTTTTTGCTCTGGTTTCTAGAGATTCTTTTGTTATGAATCGAATATGTAATCAGTAATCACATTACATTAATAAAGCATAAATTTACCCCTCCAGTTTCAACAAGTTTGCTTATGCTTCGTTTTAAAGTTCCAAAAAAAGTCTCAACCCTAGAAACGAGCAGATAGATAGAAGGAAGGAAAAATATGTGCTTCAAAATAATAGCATTAGACGAGGAAAGTTACCATTCATAAGAACCAATACGCAAACCAACAAATGATACTTTATTACTTCAGTTGTGAAAACAAGCTTTGAATATGGAATGGAAGACACACACTCACACAATACTGCTATAAAATAAGAACAATCATGCTTGCGTTATTTGTCCTTTAAATATCACAACCGCTAATTTCTACAGTGTCTAATCGTATGCCTATACGGCTTCCATTTTTCTATGACCAGACGTCGCACAAAACTGAAACAGAACAAACAAAAGGCATTGCAAGCTACAACAGTCTAAATCCTCGACAAATTTGCAGTTACACAACATTGACTGGCTGGGGAACTGGCTGAGCGACCACATCTCTTTGCGTCTTACACCTGCAAAACAAAAGAGAAATTTAGCCGAAATATAATGATATAAATACTAGGGGGGGGAAACCATTAAGACTGCCAAAGGGGCCTTCGGTGAAAATTTCAAACACTAGTTCTTTCGAAAACAATAGGCAAAATATTGGAAAATGTAATTGACAGTTCAGCCCAATATTTCCCCTTGCACAGGGAGAAAGAATTTCTGGCTAATTGAGTGAATTATTACGGAACCAAGCATTTTCATGAAATAAACTGCCACAATCAACAAGTAATCACGAGTTACAATGAAGCCACTGAGCAAATAAGATGGTTTGCGTGGAAAGAACAGATGTCAGTCAATGGAGATGGGATGAGGGTGGACTGGGATAATGAAAATACCAAAATTCCTGTCTCTCACAAAGTAGAAAATGCAAAACTGCAATGTAACTTGGAAAAATGAATTAGCATGAGAACATTCAACAGCCCCAGGACCATAAAAATACATGTAAACTTGCAAAAACACAATGAGAAAGCAATTTAACTTGGAAGCAACAACAATACCTTATTTGCCTAAAGAGGCATGTGAAATAAAATCAAAGTTTGAAAGTTTTGTTCAAAAACAGAATTATTTCATGAAACTATGAAAGAAAATGCTTCACAACTGTTCTTTGTTATCACCAAGAAGAGTTGCCTAGCCTTGAAAACAGTACAAAACCAAAAAGAAGAAAGAAGAGGACAACAAACATGAATTGCACATAGAACTATGAATTGAGTATGTCTGCCTGATAGGCCACCACAATATGTTACATAATAGCCAAAACAATGAGGCCCAAGGTATCATCCCGGGTTCCTGACCAAGTGAGCAACTATGCAATTCATTACAACCAGATTTCACTATCATCTTTAACATCAGAAAATGGTTTCACACAAGATTGAATGCAAGTTTTTTAGTAGGTGGTAAAATATGATATCATTAAAAAAGCAACTAGATGATGTCCATGGGCATCAGTTCAACATAAAGTTTGCTAGGTCACATTGTAGAACTACATAATATACTTCCGTTGCTAACCTGTTGCACTGTGCACGAGAAGCATAGTTGTGATTGTTGCAATTTGCACACATCCAATCTCCATTACGCCATTGCTTGGCTCTGCTATGCAAAGAAGGAATAAGTATTAGAATGTTCATGAGAAAAGCCTTTTTCAATATCATTGTATAATATGGTGTGTGCTGTGTGTGCGAATATAAATACTTGCAATTTATATTTATCCACACTATATGTTATATTACCCACACTCTACAAGTCTTTATGCTCAACTTCTAATGTTCCAAGTGATTCATCATTCTGTCCACATTTCTTTCAAGTTATTACCTTTATTATCAAATTAACTCAACAAAGTGATAAGCATAATTAAATTTTGTTGATTAGTTTATTTATTTTATTTACAAAGATCCAGTGTGTACCTTACAGAACCAAGATCGTGGAAGTGATATTTAGATAGGTTCTAAATTCAGTATTTCATGTGAAGTGTAGTCACTCACTCAGGAATGAACTCAAACTTCAGCACTTGGCTTCAAAAGAGTTCTATCATTGCACCAAAGAATGGCCCTTTTCCAGTTTAAATATCATCTCATTATTCTGTGTGGTCACCTAATTTGATATATAGGTAGGAGCAACTCCATAAACATTTACCCTTTTCCAAGGAGAGCAGGCGTTGTTAATTGAAGTGGAATTTGCACTGGTGCTTGCCAATTTGGAGCTAGTTCTGTACTATAAGTGGGATAGGAAACATAAACTCCTGAACTTTGGTCACCATTGGTCCCTGCCATTTGATTGAAGCTTGGATATGGTTGTGGTTGCCCATCTGTCTGTGAGGAGCAACAACATAATAACAGAAAGAATAAGGGATTAAATGGTGAAACCATGGTTTAGAACGATAGAATAACAAAAAGAAGTACACCCAGAAAATAATTCCATACATTTCCAGAATTTAATCTTTTGTTCTCCCAGTCCTGGAAAAATTCTTGAGATGCCAATCGCTTTGTTCCCACTGTGTTGTGTTAGAAAGGAGGAATAAAATCAGAGTATAGATAAATCACAACAAAACAATACATTCATCATTTGCTTGCTTTTTCCTTCCAGTCATAATAGATAAACAACATGCTGCGCAGTGTTTCCAGCATAATTGCTAGCTGTTATGCAATGAAAAAAACAAATGAAGCATACCTGGTGGCAAAGAAGCATTGCACTTTTTGCACTGCAAATTCACCCAAAATTGCATCAGATATAAGATGATATAATCCAAAATGCAAGTGAATATCTGAGAATAATTGGGGAACATGATAATACCTGTGCACGTGAAGAGTAATTGTGGAAGCCACAATTGCATAGCCAGTCACCA
>Ga0307517_10004627_pt1 | contig 21070 bp, 7 predicted proteins | sample 23_EM_MG_FD_194515 | JGI IMG/M metagenome (GOLD analysis project Ga0307517, IMG submission 194515) | Populus trichocarpa ectomycorrhiza microbial communities from riparian zone in the Pacific Northwest, United States - 23_EM | ecosystem: Host-associated > Plants > Roots > Unclassified | place...
TCTTAAGTTGCCAATTAACCCCCCCGTCATATATATTTTTAAGCATCGGTTAATGGTCTTATACAATAGTTTCTATTATACAATCGAGGATACTTTCAATGGTTTCCATTATTTGAAAACAGCAACACCATGGTTTCTATTCATTGAAAACAACAACACAATAATCTCTATTCAAAACAAAGACAACCATATGAATTTCCTTTTAATTAGGGAAAACTAGGAAGTAACTTTTGTTGCCCATGATTTAATTTAAAGGACTTGTCAACTTAAATAGAAGTATAGGGAAAGGAGAACCTACATCATCATCTTATAATTAACCAAACCGTACTTTGCTTCCTTAGTCATCATTCTTTTGGGCAACTAAACATCAAAAGTTGTTATATTCATAGATATTGATAATTAATCGTCAACTATCAATTCATATCTTGTCTTTAGTCACTGATATTGTGGTCATTAAGTATCGTTCCTTTCTTATCCTTAGTCATCGACAATACGACCACTAAGTATCATTCATATCTCATCCTTAGTCGGCGATACTATAGCCACTAAGTATAATCTGATCATCCCCTTGTAGATGTCAATAATTCTAACAAACCAATTTGATTGCCAACAAATTTGGCTATTAATATCTTCCTACCGAGTCTATCTTTAATATTTTACTCCACATCTTCATACAATCTTATATCGTATTATTTTATTTGAGCTATGTTCAACAAACAACTGATGACATATATTATGGTCTAGGAATCCTTGTACATATAGAATCCTTCCATGCATAATTATTCATTCCTAACTATGATCAATTTTGTATATGGTTCTTTAAACATTATTTTCAATTGTGAATCACACATCATACTTTTTATTTCATCGTATTAGTAAACGCTTTTAAATGAGATGGTTCATAATACTCATTATCGGTAATCCTAGTATGGACTCTATTAACCGGAGTTAACCTCATCCTTTACTCCCGGCTATCCAACATGGATATTATTAGCCAAAGCTAATCTTCAATGCTTATTCCCGGCTATCCAACATTGATGCATTAGCCAAAACTAATCTTATCATTCATTCTCAACTACCCAACATGGATACCATTAGCCAAAGCTAATCTCATCATTTATTCTCGGTTATCCAATATGAATACTATTAGCCGAAGCTAATCACATCAATTAATCTCAACTATCCAATATAGATACCATTAGTCGAAGCTAATCTCATCAATTAATCTCGATTATCCAATATAGATACCATTAGTTGAAGCTAATCACATCATTATTCATTGTGTTTCATGAGTAATTTTAATCAATTGAAATTAGGCAGCAACATTATGTATAAATATTTCGAGGATTTAATAATAAATATTTAAAAGGTGTAAACCACCTACCTACCCTTTCCATAATATGTCCTTGCCCGATTGAAGTTCTGATCCCGATTGCACCTCCTGATATATAAAATGACCATTACTCAGTATATTTTTATTTAGGTAATGTCAAAGACCATTTCCACATATATACTAGAACACATAGACATTCATTCAAACATCTCTCATGTTTGTATAATTGTATAATGATAATACTGTAACAAGACATTCGTCCCTAATTTTAATGAAGGTCATCTACTGAAATTTTATCATTATGACACTAAAATTGTCAACAAAACTGAGTCATTCTGACATTGAAAATCATTAGCAAAAACTAAATCATTCTAACACTGAAAATCATCAACAAAACTAAGTCATTTTGACACTGAAAATCACCAACAAAAAACAAAGGCATTCCGACACCGAAAATCATCAACGAAAACTAAGTCATTCTAACACTAAAAATCATCAATGAAAAACTAAGTCATTCTGACATTTCTTTTCCCTAAATTCATGCATATGGTCAATACCAAGTTTTCCTCATAATGACCATACTTCAACCTAGTTTTAGACATAAATCACAACCAAATTCACTTCCAAAGTTTATGAAGCAAAGGAAACATGTAATGTTTCTATTCCATGACAATATCACATATTCATCAAACATTGTTAAAGAGGAACCATCACTCATTATTGTCTTCATGAGGGTATTTCTTTGCTATCCTCTCTTAAGGTGGTCGTAGCCTATGTTGTTCCCCTAACAAGTAGATTTTTGTGTTCTTCATGTGGCAACATCAAATTCCCATTCATTATCGCGTGGTGTAAAGTGTTCTACGCATTCCAATTATAAAGTACTACTAAATATGTTCAAGGATCATATTTTTTTCCATAACCTCATCAAGTTCAACACAATGTTGTCAAGTAGAACACAATCAAGTTCAACATGTACATTATTAAGGATTCTCCCATCTAAATTTCTATAGGCCGAAACACGGGTATTAACATTAAGTGTTCATTTCATTAATTTTTACTACATTATTCCAAGTGTTAGACCTTTATTCAACAACAAATTCCAAGTAAAGATTAGAGCTTGATTAGTCCTAACTAGTTTAGTCCACCTAACCCCGAACACTGTTTGGTGTTTTAATTGTAAATAAAGTTTCAGAACTCTTTTTCGAGTGTGGTTTGTCTCTATGGAAAGCTAATACATAGGGATACAACTTTCATGAAGGACACAACACCCATGTTTGTTATCTACATGTCTAAACTCACTCATTACAGTAGCATAAGAAATTTGTCCAGTACTATGTCAATCTGGTCCCTTACTCGGTGTGTTTATCATATCTGGAGTTAAACAACTTAAAATAAGTCAAGACTAGTTCCATTTGAAAGATAATATCCATACTTATAACTTTTATAAAGAAACCAGCTCCAAATTACATCGTTTTAAGGCTCAAGTACTATGTCGGTCTAGACCTTTACTCAGTGTTTTTCTCATATCTGGAGTTATATATCTACAGCTTTTATGAGACGTAAACTCCAAATTACAATGTTTTCAAGTTATAATTTCGACTAGAAGTTGGCTAGTAAGACTGTCAAAATTTTAATTACATGAGAGATAAATTTGACAAGCACACTAAGTGTTTTCATGCATCACAACATCTATTACCATTACTCCATGTTCAAAGATACTCTCATTTCCTACACATTTTCAAGAACCCTAGAATCACAACATTGGGGATTTTTCAATTATCCTTTGCTACTAAGGAAGAACACTTTTATCAATAATTTCTAGTTTAAATTGAAGAGTTCTTACCAATGTCTTCTTCAATTGTTATTCCTCTTCATCACCCTTACTTGTCCCTCAAGTTCCTCGCCTCCAACCAAGCTTCTTAATTTCAGCCTAAACATGTTTCTCTCCTCACAAACCTATTTGCAAGATTTAATCTCACAATTTGAAAAGATTTCTCAAATGATTTTTGAAAAGAGGCAAGAGAGAAGCCTCTTCCTCTCTTTTAGTTGTTGTTTCACGTGAATAGTAGCAGCAAGCATAGTTACATTATATTTTATAGGTCAATTACTATTATACCTTAACTTATCCCCCCTAAATTTTAGTTTATTGCACTGACCAGACACTATGTCTTTATTTTCAAGACCTTTCTGAACTTGGATCAACCCCAAATTTTAACCCAAGGTAACACATTATGTCTTAAAACCCCACATAAAATTTCATCCCGGTCCAACAGTCAGATTGGGAGGTACGTTCAATATTGTTAAACTAGATAGTTGGAGATTTCACGCAAAAAAATCTAAATTTCGCATGCCATATAATTTACTTAAATCATCTTGGGTCTTAGACTAATTCTTTGGAGATTCCTATTCATAATTATTATAAAATTTTTCTCTAATTTTCTTACCACTTTCAGTCCCAATAGTGCGATTGTGCGCGAGGATTATACTAAAATTCAACGTTTCTCACGCAAAGGGTCATACATTGATTTATTTGATTTTTCTTTCTATTTTACACATAATATCACCCAATTTCCAAAATTTCCTCCAAATTATTATTTTTACCTGGTCAGGGAATTTTCACGATTTATCGTTAACTAATATTTCGCATACTATTTTATTACTTTAGCTTCTCTAAATTTTAAATTAATCTCCCGGAAATGTTCATCCCAATTCATAAGATTTTCTCCCTAATTTATCATTTTTCAATTAATAGTTACCATATTTAACCTAGATTTATCTATTTTAGACTGGGGGTTTACAATTGGACTTCATACTTTGCAAGGATTCGAACTCCCACATGGACTTGATGTGGTGGTATTTAAGGGGATCTTTCTCTTGGGTTTTTTTTTTGGTTATTTTGCAGGTATTGCTAGCACATCAAGGAGACTAAAAGGAGGCAACATAAAGAAGGAAATTCTAGCAATCAAAACAAAGTTTCCTAGTTGAATTCCTAAACTGAAAGTTTTGCCTAAAACACCACTTTAGAGAGCTTGGAGATTTCGGCTACATGGAGGGATTCTAGCATGAAGACTTTTTTTTATTATCTTATTTTATTTCTTCCATGTTGAACAATTTTTTTTTTAATTTGGGTTTGTTCTAGCCCATTAGACATTGTTTAGGGGTTTATTTTATTTTTAGACTTTTTTAGTTGATTCTTAGTTTGGGTCTATTAGCTTGCAATCCAAAATAGGTCCGTTAGGGTTATTTAGAGGAGACTATTTAATGTTTTTGAAGATATAGATTTCAGCATTTTGGTGATAATAAACGTGACTTTTTTCATTTTGATTGTTTGAGGTAAAACATTCTTTCTTTACAAGGATAAAGATCATACATCTGACTTATAAAAGATTAACTAGCTTTATGACATCATTCATATGCTTTGGGTTCTTAGGTACAAGGTTATCTCTATCCAAGTTTATTCCAATACCTTTGGTTCTTAGGTATAGGGTTACCTTTAGGTAAAGATTCTATCAAACCTGGTTTTTAGCTTTCCAGGTTGTATTTAAACTTTGTTAGGGGTTGCTTAATCTCGTGATCAGGAGGTGTGATTAGTACTTAAAAGTGCATTTTTATCAAGGTTTTATATCATCATTTTGCACTTAAAGCATCAATAACTCCTTAACTAAAGCATGTTTTATAATAACAAGTCTGATACTATAAGATACCTTTAATTTATGGTAAATGTTCATCTTAAATGCAGGCCTGTCACATAAATCAAAGGATTGATTGATGAGTTTAACTACTGAAATTGAGAAGACAAAGAGAGGGTTAAGCTTAGAAAAGAGATGCTGGTTTAGTCCAAACTAGAATACTATTCAGTCATTGGGTCATATCTGAAGCTGTAGATCTTGGATTTCAATTTGGTTTATATGGCTAGAAAGCTAAGACACAGGCCTAAAACATTCATGTGAAGTCCAAAACTCAATTCTGCTGTTTGGAAATCCAAATCTTAGCAACAACGGAGAAGTCAGAATCTGTCCTGCAGCCTAGACACTGTTCAGTTTTCAGCCCATATCTCGAGTTCTAGAAGTCCAAATGCACTGATTATTTTTTGGTTAGAAAGATGAGACAATTTCCTAGAACTTTCATGAAGACAATCTGCTCAAATTCTGATGTTAGCAATGACGTTTTGTTCAGACAAGAAAATAAGGATTGTCACCAAGTCAAGATGTGGCCACCCACTCAACAATTAGTCATCAAATTAATAGTTCCAAATTTTGGCCTATAAAAGGAGGCATTGCCATGCATTTCATCATCTTGGTTTTCAGATCAAGATCATGTTCTTGCTCTCTTTATATTTTTGTAATGCTTAAGTTTTGTTTATATTAATCTCTTGTTTATGCTTTACTTAGTTAACTTATATCTTATTTATGTTCTTATCTTGTTTATTTATGTTTGTCTTCTTCATTATGTTTAGCTAAGTTTACACTAATGGTGTAAGAATAAGTATAATATAAACTCAACATGGACTTTAATGTTTGATACTAACATGTTTTGTATTTGTTATCTTTGTTCACTCTTAATACTTTGCTTGTTAAATGGTTAATCTAGATTTATGTTGTATAACCCTTGGTACAACAAATACTTGGCACTTTCATAGCCCAACTATATGGTATAACCGACACCTGTGCTATGAAAGGAACTTGATTTGTTGTTAACATAAGTTATAATCATGAATATCTGACAACATTTACAAGTATTAACATTATTTGAATAAGATAACTAATGTAATCATGTTAACAATTTATAATCCAATTGAAACCTCATTTGTGTGTTGTTTCTTGTTGAGTAATAAAAAGAGGTTATACTATACTTGTTTGAAATACCATTAGTGGATCCTCTAACCTTGACAATTATTTTATCCTTGTTTAATCCTTATATCAATATCACATCTCAAAGCTCTCTTCAACTCCTTTTCTGTTATTATCTATTTCTTTATTTGTAGTTTATACAGTTAACCTCCCTGTGGTTCGACCCCGGTCTTGCCGAGTTATTTATTACTTCGACACTCCTATACTTGGGAGAAGACATCAATCTTTTGGTCGTGTCAAGATCCATATCAAGAGTTGTTTGATTATCTGTTATGAAAACCAAACTTAGAAGTGATGTCGTAGTTGAAGGTTTTGAAGATGGTAACAATGAAGCAACTAAGAAAGACAATGTATTCAAATGGATGAGCTAGTTGATCCATATTGAGTTGCTCCATCTATTGAGTTAGAAAATTTAGATTTTCATGTCACTAAGAATACTTATGTTCATGTTGATGATTTAAATAATATATTTGGTACTAGTGGATGTAAAGTATATGAAGATGATGAGACCGGCTAGCTTGAATTCACCAAAGAAGATGATGAAAATAAATAGGAGGATTATGATTAAAGGGTGTTGCATTGATTTAGATGCAAAACAATTATTGTGTAACACAATTTTTTGCAACTTTATAATGCATTATATTTTTTACAGTTGTTGTGGTTGTGTGTTTAATATTGGCAATCATTAGCTTTAAAATGCTTCTTGTTGTTGTAACGTACTTAGGTCGGCTAGGGGATTATAACAAGCCAAAACAAAAAATTATAAAAAATGACAATGGAATTGTCGATGGAGGTGCAATTTTATCAAACAAATTCTAGGTTTAGGAATTAGCAATGGAATTGCCGATGAATGTGCAATTTCATCATGAAATTCCCTTAGGTCTAGGAATTAACGACATAATCGTTGATGGATGTGCAATTTCATCGAAAAATCTCAGTAGGTTTAGGAATTATGGATGGAATTACTGATAAACATGATTTCACCAAAAAAATTCCAGTAGGTTTAAAAAATAATGACATAATTATTGGTATAATTAAAAATAATTAAATTTACATTGATGATTCTATTGACATATGTCGACTTGTTAAAATGCCAACATAATCTCCAACAAAAATTATATTGGTGATTCTAGGTTATAACCCAATCTTTTTGTTCCTATTCTATTCATCTTTGTTGTAAAAGTCCCAAAAAAACATCACCGCCCTTCTCTCTCTCACACCCGCCGCCCAACCCCTTTCTCACATTGTCGACTCACTCTCATCACCCATCGTCTCTCTCTCTCGCCACCACATACCGCCCCCTCTCAATCTCTTCAAGGGTAAGTCTTATCTTCTTAAATTGAATTTTATTTATGGTTTAATTGATTACTTTTGTGCACTATTTGCATTATGTTGTTTTTAATTATTATTGTTGTTGTGTGTGTGCATTGTTTCTATAATAAACATGCTAAATTAAGTTTTTTGTGTTCATCGAATTAAAATTAAATGTTATATGTTTGTGTGCAGTTTTTTTTAATTGTGGTTCTATAATTTTAATATTTTTTTATTTTTTTAGTATATGAAATTTCTTTGACAATTAATATAATTTGTTTTTGAAATTCATTGACTTAGTATTGTACTTTGCATGTGTATTTTTTTTTTTCAATAAATATGCTAAATTACATAAACATAATTGTAAAAAAAAAGTAAAGATATTCAACAACATTTAAAGTAGATAAATGAATATGAAAGCATCCAAAACACTTATTTAAAAAATCTCTAACTGATTATTATTAATGATGTTCAATAATAAAAAAAGATTTGGTTTCTATTTTTTTGAGTAAAAAAATTGTTTTAGAAATCTAAACATAATTGTTATACTAAGTGTTTAAGCCCTCGATAATAATAGTAGTAGTTGTTGTAGAAGTTTTTTATTATTTTTGTTTAGTTCCTTAAAGAACTCAATAGGCGATCAAGAAAGGTAAAAGGTAAAAAATATGAGACTATCATCATGAAAAGCTAGATTTTGAGTGGAACATAAGTAGAGTGCCATCCTTGAGTGTAAACACGTAAATAAGTTTGTGAGAATTGTTTTTTATTTACTAATAAAAATTTCAGATTTGACAATTTTTTCCAAAGGCGCAACATCATCTAAGAAGAAGAAGAACACCTTTTATGTTTTATAGGCCATACAACAACAATTTAAGAGGATGAATGTGATGTTAGGCAAGGTGAAGGTTCAAATGGATAAACAAGAGGCCACAATTACTAGTTTGTAAGAGGGATCATCCAAAAAGGTTTCTAATACCGAAAGGATTGAAAGACATTCTACGACATCCGTAGATGAGTTTGTTGATAAGAATGAATATGAAGATGCCTATAATTCTTACCATGCTCTATTTGGCCAAGGGGGCGGATTTTGATAGCATAAATAAAAGATTTGTTCTTAGTCATTTTTATTGGTAATTGGATAAGAAAATACAAACTCTAACTCAAGGTTCTAAAAGTGTAGAGGATTACTATGAAAAGATGGAGGTAGTTATGATTTAGGTGAATGTAGCGGAGGGTAGAGAAATTATCATAGCTAGATTCATAAATGGTTTGAACCGTGAGATAACAAATGTTGTAGAGTTACATGATGCATATGGCTACAAAGGAGAAATAACAACTTAAAAGAAATGGTGGTTCATGACAAGTTTAAAATTTAGGTTTTTTTTTTTTACATGGAGGCCAAATTAAAGGAATGAGGAGGGAGCTGCCCAAACCAAGTCAAATATGGGGGTTAAAACCGAACCACCTAAGGGCAAGAAAGAAGTCTCCAATGATATTAGAGGTAAATCGGATACTCTAACACCTTGTAATCTTAATATTAAATGTTTTCGATGTTTGGGAATATGTCACATAGCTTTTCAATGTCAAAATAAAAAAGGTGTGATATTACGTGATCATAGGGAGGTTAAAACCAAAAGTGACAACAATGATTATCGCACCCGACATTGCAGCAAACCTATAAAAACAAATGTTAATTTGAGAATGGGGGTAAAAATAAAAAGAGAAGTTGTCACCTAGTATTATTGTCACTAGGAACCCTAACTAGTTTCTAAATATCTAAGATGAGATATTAGTTATGCTAAATGGAAGATATTATTACCCTAAAACATCATACATGAGGTAAATTGCATTGCTACTTTTATCTTTTATTTCTTGTAATTTGTTATGCCTAATCTATTGTTGATCCATCTATATGAGTGATAATAAGTTACTGCTATGAGTTAAACCTTTAATGGATATGTGGGGTCAATCCTAAACCATTTTAAGGCTTGGTAATTTGTCATTCCCAGTTATTACCATTTTGATAACACCTAATGAATTGACATGTCTACAACTAGTGACTCTTGATCATGACAAGTGACCAATAGTCTATCAAGTCATGCCAATAAATAACCAGTGGGTTTACGTTGGACTCATTGAACCCAACCTAAATCCTAGGAAGGGTCCATGGATAATGCCTTATTAAGGTTCATCTATCCTATAATATCCAAGATTCACTTGCAATATTTAGTGAATGAATGAAGATTGTATACCCTAATCCTATCCAAGCAATAACCATCATAGGCTCATCTACTTGGAATAGGATCTAATGACTTGAAGGTCCTTTAGGACTAAATTTTGGCAAATAACCCTTTTAGGATTCACTTTTTAAGCTTTTTGTTAGTTGTCTGTCATCAATATGTGTACACACTAGTGCTATGATTCATGTATATACTTTCATAGCAAGTGAATGATCAATTATTAAGTTGCATATGTGACTCCCAATTGATTGTTGAATATTGAAATTAGACATTTCTAAGACTTTGTTTTTCATTTAAAATCAAAAGAAATGGCTACTCCTTTTAATATCCAAGGTAATGACTCATGTTGAGTCCTTTTACCCTAAATACAAAGAGTGAATAGCAAAATATATTTTGACATGATTTTTAAAAAGCTTGGAATGTCAACCCAATAAACCTTTTAATGTGAGCCAAAACCTTTAACAAATTTTATTACCAAAATACAAAACCCAACATAGATGCATGAATGAACATTGATTTTATATTATTTGAAGCAAAAGACTATGTCAATACATATTGTTGAATGGATCAATGTTCATACACAATGAAAAACAAAATGTTGCAATGCCAAGGATAATGATGAAACGACCAAGAACATGAAATGAAACAATATAAAAAATTAGATTCGACTAAATTCATTTAATCCCAAAATCTCATAAAAAAACACATCAAATTCAACAATATAACAAGATGCAAGATTAAAGAACTTGATTGACATCATTCAAACACAAATATCATTCCAATAAAAATTATTCAATTTCCAAAAACCTCACCACAAAACATATCAAAATCATTAATAAAGAAAGATATTTATTCAAAAGATATTTAGGGTTTTAAATAGCCTTTCTAAAGGTGGACAATAAGGCCTGGAAGGGGATGAAATAGTGGAAAAACAATGTTGGACTGAAGGTGGAATGTTGGCGCGTGATAGCCACGCTCCAAGAGAAGGATGTCACGTTCAACGCTTCATTCAACGTAATTTCTTATCAACATATGAGTCTGTAAGGTGTGTCGCTTTGTGTTGCTTCTTCCTGTGGTAGCAGTGTAGGTCAACGCCGACAAGTAAGGGAGATCCAAGATGTTAAAAGTCCGATGGTCTTTTTTCTCTATATTGGTTCATTTTGTAACTTTTGGATCTACTCAAACCAATGTTATTGGGTTGCAAGGCTTATATAATTGTGTAGTGCTCAAACAAAAAACAAGAATAGTGTCGGTCTTGCCTTGTTTGAATGTTGGAGTAGAGAGAAATCAACGAAAGAAGTTTTACAGGTTGTTTTCTCTTTCTTTTTTATTAATGATGATGCTCATGTTATTGGCTGCAATTAACTAATAGCATTTATAGAGAGCTTTGAGATGAAGAAAATGGTGGTGGTTACATTGGAAATGTAGGTTTGAGGTGAGAGAAATTAAGGGGAGAAGTTGTGGCTTTAGAGAGAGAAAGACAAGGCTTGGGTTTTTTATGGTTGTCTTGGTTTTCTCTCTAGCTACTCACACGGAGGTTGCCGGGTAGTTCTGATAAGAAGGAATACTTCAATTTGGTTTTTCTGTTGCAACATGAGCATGTAACCGTGGTTTTAAGAAGGAATACTTCAATTTGGCAAAGAGAGCAAATTCTTGTTTTGGTGGTGCTCTATTAGACTTTTTCTGTGCTAGCTCATCTGATTGAAGCAAGCAAGCAACAAAAGAAATGCAAGGGCAAATGGGTTGAAAATGAATACACTCGCACTGATTATAAAAGATAATTACCAGACATGTTTCTACACGGCTATTCTTAACCGAGAAAGCACATTCGGGCATTTCTAACCAGGTGAGGGGGGGAAATTTAATCTCCACCCGGAAGTAACTTTGAGCTGGCTGTTCCAACACGTCCGGCTGCTGCAGGGATTATTCGTGATGGTCTGAGAACCTCAGTAAAAGATACATTATATGAATCCGCTCCTAACCAACTTTGTAACCATCCTCTGCCTCCAGAAAACCCACCAGAAACAGTCCAGCAGTTATTGAAACCTAAACTTGTCAGTACTCTGGCAACTATTTTTGCTGAATCTGAGTACCTGAATTTTTTAAAGCATTGAAGAAGAATACAGGATGAGAAAGAAAGGAGTGGATAAGATTTACAAGGCAAACTGAATATCATTGATTGAAGACTGGCAAGGAGGAGGAACTCACGAGTCCATGATGACAATGTTGGAACCTTTGTTAATTTTCTTCAGATATGAAATCTTTAAAGCTGCTATTTCAGCTTCTAGTTTCTTGACATTTCTGACAATGCCTTTCAATTTGCTTGGCAGTTCTTCCAAACTGAAACATTAACAACAATACAAAATCAGGAAAAAAAAAATACCTTTTTAGGCGGTATTAATAACACAACTAAAGAGGAGATAAGAAAGTTCTGCCATTCTGTTCAAATTATTTTTTTAAATTATATTTTTGAAGGGAAAAGGAATGCAAATGGAATGCAATATTTTTTTATTTTTCACTATTGTTTTCTATCAGGACAAAAAGGCATGTTAAGTGAAAGAGAAATATACTGGGAATAGAGAAAACAAAACAAGACAGAATATAAAATGAAGATAGAATTATGTGTTAATAATGATGAACAAGACAGTGATCATGCATCCTGGTTGGTTGATGATAGTAAAACATAATAAAATATTAAAAAAAAACATTTTACCCTGTATTATTATCAAACTTCCATAATTAAAAAATAATAATTAAATACTTTTTTTTATTTTAATTTACATTGAGCATTGAAATTAATAATAGTATAATAATACTACTTATAAAACTTGAATTGCCCTAGTGGGTTATCCAGGTCCTGCACAGGTTCAAATTTAAAAAAAAATAAAAGAAGAATTGACATGGCCTGGCTAAGTCAAAAACCTAGATTGACCTATAACATGGTCAATTCAAGGAAGAATCCGGTCAAAACCCGAGTAAAAATCCTATTGATTTGTTTTTAAAAAAAATGTCAAAATGTTGTTTTGATCTTTTTTTCAAAAAAAAAAAACTTGGGGTTGACCCTCCCGACTCATGATTTGTGTCTTACACCGGGTCGACCTTCAAGTTAAATTTTAAAACTATGATAATAACTACTTTTATCCTTACATGCTATAGTTGGACAGATTTTGAATTAATAGATTTTTTACATGAATATTTTAAGAATAAAAAATAAAAAATATTGTTTTTGAAGATAAGTCATTTTTGTACCTCTTGTTTTTTAAATTACATAAAATTATGACATTTATTTTTATATTTTTATCTAGATCTAATTAATCAACCAAATATATTTTTGTTTTAAATGTCTTTATCTTTTCTATCCCAAGATTGTAAACAAACACTACCTAGAATAAGCTGAATGATTCATTATACCCCAGTCATCTGACACCACATGACAGGCAAGATGAACCCAGATGCAAGAGGGCTAAGCTTACAGCGGTCATGAAATTGGCAGTTTTATTATTCTTTTCTCTAAGTGTTTTGTATCACAAAGTGAAAATGTATGCTTTCAAATAAAAAAATTAACTCACGGGACCGAAACCATCTGGTTCTTAGCACTGGAGGGAAGGCGTGGGATGCCAGCCTTTTCCTTGTCTTTCTCTGATCTAATGTCGATCATAATGTAATTTTTTGTAGATAATAGATCAAGGACTTGGGCTGGAGTAATCTCACCTGGAAACAACAGCCCATAATATGAAAACTAGAAGAAACTCATGTATGAAAATCTGAAATCACTATCAAGCTACCGCATGAACTGCTGATTGCATCGAAATGTAAATGAAACGAATTATTAAGTTGTTTCACATTTCTTGTTCAAACAAGAGATTTCACATAAATAAAGCACCTGTAGAATAAATAAACCGCAGATTCACCTTTGTAACCACGCAGGCCGAATGAGACAGCAGACCATATGGATGGAAAGAGGAGGTATGCTAGAAAAACTGCTCCAGCAGCTCCTACAATCACAACGGGGTCTGCCGAAGTGATGGTTTCAACAGTTGATGAAGCTATGGGCTTTGCCTCTTCAATCACCTTAGTTGTCTGTTGAGCAGCACCTACTAGTGTCTGTGATCAAAGGGTAATAAATATCATGAATGTAAACAGAAATTTTAGCCATATAGTCATCGTACATCTGAAGAAACCATAATAACAACCGTGTTATGGAGATGAGGTAATTCAAATCCTAAGCTGCCATTGTTAGAAAAAAAAATGCTGGAGACAAAAGACTCAAACTACCAATATGGTCACAGAACCAAAACAATTGGTCTAACAATTTCCAAAAAATTCCAAGCACACTGGTCTTCTAATTTCCAAAAAATTCACTGGATTCAATTGGATTTATATACATATTAACGCAACACCGTGAAGTTTTCTAAGAAAACAATCAAAAGACAAATTCCAAACAATGTAAACATAAACTAAACAATTGAAGGGGGGAAATGAAGCTAGAAAATTGATAGTTCAAACCTTAGCAGCACTAAGAACTGGTTCTGTGTCAATACCAGTACTTTGAATAGCTTCTTGGGCTTTCTTTGAAGCCTCATAAATTGCAGGAGAAGCAATCTTCACTGCCTGTTCTCCTGCTTGCTTTGCAATTGGTAATGCAACATCTATGCCAGGCTTCAAACTATTAGTGACACCTTCAAAAACTTTCTGTGCACTGTCCAATACACTTGAACTAAACTCCACAGCCTGATCAATTGTCTTCTCCACCTATCAAGCACAGCCAATTTCAGCAAATGGGCAATCAAGTTAGAGCCAGAAAAATGATTTTAAAGAAAGAAAGAAAACAACTTCAAGACTTTGGTTGAGTAGGAATTTGCATATCAAGAAAGATTGTGAGAGTGGTGTTTCTTACATCAGTAAGCGTAGAGACAACCTGGTCCTTGGAAATAGTAAGAGCTTTGGCTTCATTGGGTGGTGCAAAGAGAGACAAGAGAGAGATGGTTGACGTTGGCAGTGATACAGAGATGGGTCTCAATTGATGAGGTTTAAAGAAAGAAGGTTTGGTTGTTGAAGAAGTTGAACGAGGAGAGAGTCTTGTTGTAAATGAAGATCTTATGGCCATCTCCATTGCCATCTTTTGGGCACAAAGATGTAGAGAGAGTAAAGGGTCTTTTATTTGGGTAGTTGAAAAAATGTCTGGTTGAAGGATGGGTATATATGATGGAGGATTGTGTGATGAGAAATTGACGGTTGAAAAGTAAGGATTTTTGGCCAATAGAAGGAACACATTGGCCCGTCATATCCTCTGTGCCTTTTTAAATAATTCACTGCAGCCACCCACGCCTTGCATTTTCTGTTGGGATATTTGAAAGTTTTATAATAATTAATTTATAAAATATTTTTTATTTAAAAATATATTAAAATAATATTTTTTTATTCTAAAAATATTATTTTTAATATCAATATGAAAATCTAAAAAAAATTATAAAAAAAAAATTCAAATTTTACCCCCCTTTAAAATGCAATACTTAACTTTGGATAGCAAATTCAGCCGATTAATTAAATACTTGTAATCATTTAATTTGATTAACACAATATCTTAGTTGATTAAAATTAAAAAAAAATGAATAAAATCTTAACATAAATTTAAGTTGGATACAACGATGGGTGAAGGGTAATTTGGTTTTTTTAACTTATTTTTGTTTATCTCATGGAGTTATAGTTTTATTTACCAACATAATATATGTATTTTTATTTTATGATTTTATATATAAATTTGAAGTTTAGACTTTACTTTTTGATTTTATAATTCGTACATAAGGATGGAGCTTCTTTTAAAGATTTGATTTTATTTATAAAAATAATTAAAATATTAAAAAAGGATCGGGTAGCCTACGTGAATTCACCAGGTGAAGAAAACCCTCCATCTGATTTGATCCAAGTTAAAAACATATATGAGTGATGAATATGGATATTCATGGCTGTAAGTAGGTGGAGTAAAATTCAGCTCCAACCCAATTTATTAATATCCTTATTCTCAGGTTTAAATTTCAAATTATATATATATATATTATGCAATCCAATTTGTTTTTTTTTTTTTTATGAAACTAGTGGTGATATTTTTAAAGGGAAAATTAACCTGAGCATTTACGGTTTGGTTTTTTTTTTTACAATTATTATTTTTACATATTATATTTTTCATTCTAAATTTTAATGGCTAGTAATATTTTACATCATTAAGAACTGATATAAACAAAATCAATAAAAAAATATACATTTATTTACAAAACTATTATTATATTTAAAATAATAATTAAAAAAACTCATAAAACATAAAAATAACATAAATATCATAAGTTCCTTCCCAGTAAATAACAAGTTTAAACTCTAGCCACCATCATCTCATCTTCCTCCTCCCCAACAAGTACAACACATCTGTAAGAGAAGGTTACCTGGTGAATCAGGTAGATTGTCAAGTCATCTTTCTTCCTTGACCAGCGGTGAGGCAAACAGAGGCATATGGAGGGAGATTTAGACACTTTAACTTTTGGCCCTCTTCTCCTCTCTCCTTTTCATACGGTTGTCACAGTTGATGGAGGGGTTGCTAACGAGGCTCGTGGTTTTGATGGCACAGTGAGCTGGTGCTACTGTGTTTGGCGTGGTTTTAACTCCATCGGAGGCAGATCTTTATGTTATTTCTCCTCTCATTCCATTCCTTTCACTGTTAAACTCCACTACAAATTTCTAGAAACAATACAGAGCTTGAAGCTTTGGTGAAGCTAAAGTCTACTTTAGACCCAACCAATAAAGATTTTTACAGTCATGGGCTAATGATGGTGACCCCTGCAGTGGCTTATTTGAGGGTGTGGCTTGCAACGAGCATGGTAAAATGGCTAACATTTCATTGCAGTGAAAAGGACTATCTGGTACAATATCTCCTGCAGTGGAAATTAAGAGAGTGTCCAATTTGTACTTGCATTATAATTTATTAGATGGAGAGATATCAAGGAGATTGTTAATTTGATTGAGCTGTTTTTTTTTTTTATTATTATTATTAATATGGTGTTTGGGTTAATTTTTATGTATCTTGATTAATTCTACAGGTTTTGAAATTAATAACTATATAAATTTCTAATGGTTTTAAAAAGACTCAAACTCATAATTATTAAACAACAAATTATTTTAAAAAAAATAAAAGAGATAGTCTATGTGAAGTGACAATAGTGGTTGCAAGTATGGCCAACAATGACCGTAAAGGGGAAACAAGAGGAAAGAGAGCGAGTGAGATAGAGTGAACGGTGTTGCAATGGTTAGCTTTAATACTTTAATATATATGAGGGTAGAATTATTTTATTTATTTTGAAAATAAGTTTTGACCTAAAATGAAAAATATAATATTTAAAAAATTAGTTACAAAGTAAAAAATAAAATAAAAACCTTAGAGTGCTCAGCTTAATTTTTCCTTTCCTAAAACAAAATTAATAAATATTTAAGAACTACACAAGTTAATGTCTATACTTATACTTTGTTATGTATCTGTTTATAAATTTTTTTAAATTAACCTGAATCTAGGTTTAAACTAACAAAATTAAATTTATTTATTTTTACAACACATTAACATAGTTTTGAATATTAAGTTTATTTTTCAAATTTACTTCCAAATTTATATAGATAAATGATAAAATTAAGAAAATAAATGATTTAATATGCTTATTTTGACTTTTGTTGAAAACTTAGTCTCAACCTTAAAGTAAGAATATTATTAATTGAAAACATGTAAATTAAAAAACAATAAATTATTACTAATTATTTTTTATTATTAATACTTGTCAATCACTCAGATATTCTTTTGATCAATATGCTATTTGTTTGTACCTTAAAAAAAAAAAATACACAATAAAAACTTCATCTTAAGATAAAACAAGTAACAACATTGTAAAATCAAGTGAAGTATGGCAATATAAAACCTTAAACCTTTCATAAACCCATCATTTTTTAATGATGGTAAAAAAATAATGGGTTTATGAAAAAAGAGAAAAAGAGATTACAATAATTAAATTATAGGAAAATTAAAAAAATGTAAATAAAGTTGTAAAGAAATAAGCAATACTAAAACTAGTAAAATGTTAAATTACATATATAGGACTATCCATCATTCATAGTGACTGAGTGATCCTTTATTATTTATACGAAGTTTGAATCCTATCTAAACATGCAAATCCTAATTATATATAGATATTGATATTAAGTAAGAAGACTTTATTGAATTTTAATACAAATTAAACTCCTTCTCTATTGATACTACGTGAATCCTAAGCTAATCTTATGATTTCTTATTAGTTATTTTATTGAGGTCTATTGTTCTGAATAGATTTAAGCTTCCTAGTTCTTTGCGTTTATTCAAACTCTTATGCTTGATCACTTTTTCTTTGGTCGAATATGACTCGTGATCGTCTGATCAACTACTTTTTCTAACTCTTTGTTGATTAAGACTCCTTTAGTATAGTTGATTTTACTAAACTCGATCAACTTTAGCTTTTCCCCTGTTTTGTTATGAAAAGTCATTGTTCTCCTATGATTGACACATTGATATTTATTTTAAGAGTAAACAATGTCTCTCATATTCTTTTATTTCTTAAATGAAGGAATAATCCCCCATCTTATTTATACTTAGCATTGATTGATCAAATCCATCAAATATAACTTGGCAAAAGACATTGTTCACCCTAAAACTATCGACCATGGTTTAAAACATGTTTGACATTTAATAATTTTATCCAATTAATTAAACTTAAAAGTAGCTTGTGCTCTGACTTTTAGGCATTATATTTAGATTTCTCAAATTACTCTCAATACTTCATCTTCTATAAGAAAAATCTTTAATCCCTTTTTCATAATCTTAGAAGTTTCTTTGCAAAGTTTCAATCAAGAACCCTAAAAACTCTTCTTCCTCTTTATGTACTCTTTTTCCCTAAGATTTAATCAATCCCTTTTTCATAGTTTTAGAAATTTCTTGAATATTAAGTTTGCATCATTATAACTTTGTATTACTGTCGAGTACCAGCATAATACAAGTCATAGTCCATGGTATATTTTAAATATTTAAGTATTCTATTTATTACTTTCTAACAATTCATACTAGGATTATTGGTAAATATACTCAACTTTCTAACATAGTATATAATATCTGATCTTATATAGTTCATAACATACCTCAAGCTTTTAATTATTCAATAATATTCTAAATAATGTATTCACTTACCTTGGTTTTTGGACTTATATACTTTTATATTCAGTAGATTCTTTACAATATTATTGTCACCTTTCAAAAATTTATTGAGAAGTTTTTCAATATAATGAGATTAGGACAAATTTTTTCATTCTTAGTATGACATCTACAATATCTATATTTTACATCGAATTTACTATTTAATATTTTCTTGATAGACTTGATCTTGTATTCATTGTTGTTCAAAATTAGCATGACATTCATATAAAGACATACAATGATAACCATTATCTATATTTTTTACATAAACAAATTTATCAACCTTGTTGATTTTAAAATAAATTTACAATATATTATTGTGAAAATTTGCATGCCATTATTTTGGAGTTTTTTTTTTCAAACCATATAATGACTTAACAAGTTTACACAATTTCTTTTCCTTCATTTTATTGACAATCCCCTCGAGTTGTTTCATATAGACCTCTTACTCAAGTTCACCATTTAGAAGAGTTTTGTTTTTACATTCATTTGATGTATTTCAAGCTTGTTAATAACCACATTAGCTATTAACATCCATATGAAAGTTATTATTGACACAAGTGAGATGTGTCAAAATAGTCCATACCTTTTTGTTGTTTGAATCTTTCAATAATAAATCTTACTTTGTGTTTTTCAATGGTTCCATCATCTTTGATCTTCCTTTTAAAGATCTATTTATGGTAATGTCTTACTTCCAAGTGAAAGATTCATTAGTTTTCACGTATGATTTTATATGATGAACTCAATCTCAATATTAATTGTTGTCTTTTAATACAAAGTTTAGGACATTGTCTCGAAGTAGCTTCGATGCTCATTTTCCTTTTTACTCCTTCACATCTAAATTTTATCATCTTCCATAGATCTTTAATTTATAATTTGATTATGATCACATGAGCTTGCTTCATTCATCCTTTTAAATTACCAATTTTTTTTTTGCTTTCTTAAAAGAAGGCACATCTTAAAAACAAATTAGTATTTTTTTTATTCTATTATTGGGATGAATATCCTTAATGATTGACTTGTGTACGAAACCAATATACACTACTTTTATAAGTATATCTAATGAATACACAATCCATATTTTTAAATCCTATATTCATCTTTTTAGGATCAAGTAACGCTACTTTAGCAAGACACCCCCACATTTAGAGGTATTTATAGGAAAGTTTTCTTCTTTCTACAACTCATATGGTGTCTTTTTCAATCTCTTATAAGATACTTAGTTAAATATATAATTGATAGTCAAGATTACCCCCCTTATAAGTTTTGAGGTGCTCCTAAACTTATCAACATGATATTCATAATTTTTTTTAGTTTATGTTTAGCAATGCCATTTCTTTTAGGTAAATAAGGAGTCAAAATTTAGTGTATAATACAATTTTAAGAATAAAATTTATCAAAAGTTGCCTCGTATTCTCTACTCTATCACTTATTATTACATTTATCTTTTTATAAAGTTAATTTTCAAATTTGATCTTGTTATGCTTAAACATTTTAAGAGCCTTATCATCTTCGCTTCTTAACAAAGATGTATCATAATATCTTGTGCGGTCATCTATACAAATAATATGATACTTTTTTTTATCACTTCTAGTTCATATTAATTTTAAATCACAAATATCAGAGTGAATTAAATCTATATATTCACTACTTCTTTTAATTATTTAAAAAGTCTTTATGAATTTAGATTATACATAAACTTCACATTTGTAATTTTTCTCGAAAACCATAGAAAGTAATAATTCAAGATTAATTAATATTTTGTATAGAACTATAATTTACATGTTCCAACCTAGCATGTCATGTATCATAAGGCTCAAGCAAGTAAGAATCATCATCATCATCATCCTTGGTTAAAATGATCATTATATGTATTTTAAGGTCATTTATAGATAACCCTTTTCCAAAAAAAATATCACTTTTAAAAACCATTTTAAACCCTTCTTTTTTTTTCTTAATGACACGACCAAAAGATTGATGTCTTCTCCCAAGTGCAGGAGTGTCGAAGTAATAAATAACCCGGCAAGACCGGGGTCGAACCACAGGGAGGTTAATTGTATAAATTATAGATAACAATAATACA
>Ga0307517_10004628_pt1 | contig 21070 bp, 18 predicted proteins | sample 23_EM_MG_FD_194515 | JGI IMG/M metagenome (GOLD analysis project Ga0307517, IMG submission 194515) | Populus trichocarpa ectomycorrhiza microbial communities from riparian zone in the Pacific Northwest, United States - 23_EM | ecosystem: Host-associated > Plants > Roots > Unclassified | place...
TATAATTGTGGAATTGAAACCCAGGATGATTGGGTCGGGAATTAAGTTATGAGATGCGAACTGTTAGAAGTGTAAACAGGTTACATGACGGTAACTTGGGACCTTCTGGCATAGGGGGGACTCCGTCGAAATTCTGGTAGATGTTAATAAGAAGACCATGAATATATATATACAAAAAAAATAAAATTAACTACTATATTTTTCTATTGACATGAGATTGTTGTTTTATCTCAGAAATGGGGGATGTTACAATTCGTGCTAATAAAAGGTAAAACAAATATTAATGAAAATGAATTGAGTAAAATTATGAAGCCCAACTATAAAAAAAACTCAATGTTGAATAGAGAAATTGAAAAAAATTATTTAAAAAAAAAAGAATAAAAAAAGATTTGGATCACCTCATGTTAACCTTTAAAACCCATAACCTTAGTCATGAGGTCAGCACTAAACCCATAAAAAGCAAATATAAAAGAAGAATACAAAACCTCAATAAAAAATTACTGAGGGGTGAAATTGAAAAAAAATACAATAAAAAAATGATAAAAAAGCAATAAAAAGAATGAGAATAAAATTCAAAATAAGAATAAACTAAAATCAAATGTTGAGAGAAGTAATTGAAAACAAAATTTAACTAGTGAAAGGATTAAAAAAATAAAAAGAATATGTACCAAATTTGATATAGAAATAAAATTAAACTAAATGATGGGGATGAAATTGAAGAAAAAAATCAATTAAAAGAAGATAAAAACAAAACAAACAACAACCAAAATAATAAGGAATAAATTAAATATAAATAAGAGGACACCTCCTAATATGGCAAAGAAAAGAGAGATAAAAGAGGGAGGAGAAGAAAAAAACTCATCAGAGCCTAACCGTTGCGCCTCCTCACACACACGTTGTACTACCAGGAAAAGGATGTTGGCGTGATTCTAATGCCGTTGTGGAAGGCAAATGTCTCATTGCCATATAACACTGCACACACCGCCTAAAGAGCGCATGTAGTGTCATCTAATTGGCAAGTGCGTGACATGCGTCAACCGTCTTTTTTTATTAATATTTTATATTTACAAAAAGTCCAAATTTTCTCTTATGGAACATGAATATAACAAAACAACCAAGAGTAAAAGACCAAAAATTCCATGAAAGGAAATTTTAATTCTTTGATCTCGAGGGCATTTAAGTAATTTTACTGTGCATAGAAAACGAAAATGTCTATAAAGCCCCTATACACAGTCCATTTTTTTTTGCTCCTAAGATTATTTTAGTCATCGAAATGTTTCCAAATACTGATTTGACCATATTGAATTTGACAATGATTATTGTGTCTCTATAAAAAGTTTATTTTACTTTTAAATGGTTAGTTTATTTGATTAGTTCTTTAAGGATATAATGGAGTTTTCACTATGGATTACTATAGTAAAAATACCACGTCTTTTAAAGCATTATTAATAGTTAAAGGGACAAGCACATTTAATTAATAGTTGAGAAAAAAAAATGGCATGAAAACAACAAAAAATTAGAATAAAAGGGATTGCATGGTTGTGTCCAAGATGGAATTGTGAATAAAGTCATAGTAGTGTATACAATAATCTTCTAATCACTTTTAGATTTTACTAGCCAACTTACCTGCTCCTTGTTATGAGTCCTATCAAAAGTTTTTTTAACAAAACAAATATTGGTATTGTAACACCTTAAACTTTCAAATGCATTTATTCTCACTTCTAATAATCATCTATGTAAAAATCTAGGTAATTTTGCCTCTTGCAAATCTTTTCATTAATATTTATAGAACCCAATCCTTTTCATACTTTGATGTAATACTTAACCTAGTTTATTACTTTTTTCAATGAAATTTTAGCAAAGTTTTGTTTTTATGAAAACTTTATCCATATTTTTAACATGCATAACAATAATAATCAATACATACTTTCATAATCACCCGGATAACCTTAAGTATACCTTCAACCCATAATCATCCATTATAAACATCACCACATTAAACATCAATTGCATGCAAAACTGTTTCATAAAACTCTTTAAATAATATATCATACATGCACCATGAAATACAAGTTAACTAACAATTTATTGTTTTTAAATACTACTCCAAAAGATCAAACTAAACTTATACTTCAATTTATTACAAAATAATAGCAAACTCTACCTAATACTACTGCAAAAAACTATTTGATAATCTACTGTTGTGATGCCAAGTGGAAATGACCTAAAACATACATACATAAAATTAGTCATTTAGTAAAACATGCATTTCATTACAACAACTTGAAAGTATCAACGCTACTTTAATTATCTTTCCATAAAACAATTACTTAGGGTTTCAACATCGTCCAACTTCTCACATCCATAAATCCCATCTATATGCTACCATAATATCCATTTTCATAACCCAAATCGATGTCCAAGACATTATGTCACTTAATTTCACAACTCCATTTCAATATCTATTTCTTTCACAACCATTTTCCATATTCGATATCAATTTTCACCTTATAAAGGTTTTTCTTTTTATTAAAGTGAGAAATTAACTACTTATAACAAAATTTTGTTCATCCCAATCTAAATTTACATGCAAATAATAACATTAACCTCAACACATTGTAAACACCCAACCAAAAAAAAAAGAGAGGAGTAAAGCCAGAAATGACTCCACCATTGTTGCTGATTTCTGAATCGGCAGCAACACAGTTTTTGCTGCTGATCTCTGAATCGACAGTGACACAGTTTTTCGGTGCCGATTTCAGAATCGACAGGGACATAGTTTTTGTTGCTGATCTCTGAATCGGCGGCAACATAGTTTGGCTATCAATTTTTGAATCGGCAGCGACACAGTTTTTCATTGCCGATTTCTGAGTCCGCATCAACGTAGCTTTTGCTGCCTTTTTTTGAATAGGTAGTGACACAGGTTTTCACTATCGATTTCTGAATCGGTAGTGACACAGTTTTTGTTGTCGATTTCTGAATCGGTAGCGACTCATTTTTTCGTTGTTGATCTCTGAATCGACAACGACACTGTAAAACCCAACAAAAATTAGTGTTGGATTGGTCTAACCTTGAGGAGAATTAGAATAGAAACCTATCTAAAATAACCCAAAAGAGGGATAGGGATAACTTTGTCTAGCACCCAAACACCCTACCTCATTTAAGAGGGGGGTATAAATCCAAAAAGATAGAGAGAGAGGGCTATTTTTCTCTCTTCCTAAAAGGAGCTGAATACTCCTGACCCCTTTTATCTTCCCAAAACGAGCTGCATGGTCTTGCCCCTTTCCTCCTTTCGAAAGAGAGCTCAACAAACTCTGCTGCATGTGCCTTCTTAGGCATGAGAGAGAGAAGGGAGAGCTTGAGAAGAGGTTGAACAACTGCAAGCATGAAGGGAGTAGAGGCCTAAAACCGATGGGAAGCTAACAAGAGAAGGAGAAACCGAAAGAGAGGAAGAGGAAGATGCAAACCGAGAGTAGAAGGGGGGAAATACTGTCAAACCCTTCCCAAAACTACTAGATCCGTGAGGTATGAACCGTGTCTTTCTCCACCTGTTCTTAAGGCCTTGCAACCGAAAGGAAGAAGAAAACTATGGGTGCAGGGCCCAAGAATTTTACATCAACTGTTAAGGAAAGAACTAAGCTAAAAAAAGAGACAAAAACATGGCCGAAAAGGGTGACCTCACTCTAGAACATTCAATAAGGAAAATGGATGATTATGAATATACAAACCTAGAAAGAGGACTGACCATAGTCAGGGCTGGAAAAATTATGAACTCAAGTGACAAAATGCATGAATGATGATCTTGTTAGAACTCTAGAAACATACTTAAACCTAAAATAGAATACATACATGAGTTAATGATGAAATTTCTGCATATTGAGTCGCTGAAATTATATGTAAATGTGTTGAATTAATGTTAAATACGAATTTGTGTTGCTAATAAACCTTGAGAGACATGCTGCAACTAAAACAAGAATTTCTCTAGTTATTGCCTTGGTTCATTGATGTGTTGAATGGATATGTGTGGTTGTGAATTAAGAAAGTGAGCATGTGTTTGTGAATTGTATTGGTATATTGCCATAATGCAAGTGAGAATGCATGAATTTATTTAGTAGCTATGCTAAATGCCGATGTTGGAAGGAATGAGTTGGGAAAACCTTGCTCAATAAACCGCGTTGATGTTTGTGTTGTTGATGATGAATGATGAAGGGAATATGATTGGGTGAGCCCTATGTCCACCTCAAGTGAGAAGCATGGGTAGAGGGAAGCCTAGCGTAAGCCTTGCTTGGCCAAAAGAAAGTAATGAAACCAGAAAGGATTGCTTCACCGCTGTCGATTTCTGAATCAGTAGCGACAGGAGTAGCGTTGACGAAATTGAGTCGGCAACGACTCAGTTTTCATCAAAAATTTTCATGTCAACCAAAAATCATATGCGTTGTCGAATTGTGTTGTCTATAGCGAATTAGGTTTCGCTGCCGAATTGTGTTATCTATAGTTAATTAGGTTTCGCTGCCGAATTGTGTTATCTGCAATGAATTAGTTCTTGTTACCGAATTGTGGTACCAGCAGCGAATCAGTTTTGCTGCTGAATTATGGTGGCTGCAGCGAATCAGTTTTCGCTGCCGAATTGTGGTGTCTGCAGTGAATCAATTTTTTGCTGTTGAATTTCGATGTTCGCTGACGATCAGTTCACTGATGATTATGTGTTTCAGCGAATCAGTCTGTTGACGAATCTGCATCACTAGCTAACCAACTTTCGTTAACTAACTTATACAGCAGATTTATATATTTGAATGGGTCTAATGATTTAAAATGATTGCATTATGTGGTTGTAATATGTGGAACACTTGAATATGAACTTGTGTATGCTTGAGACATGCATGGTGAAGAATTGTGCAATTACTGAATATGAATGTACTGTTTTGTGGCCATCTATGTTTTAGGTGGTACGACTAGGACCAGACCTTCGTCAGGACAAGGACACCCCACAAGTGGAACAAGTAGGTGATTTCCACCTTTTTCTTGTATGATGTTAATGTTTTGAAATGAATTACTTATGGATGATATATTATTGAATCCTTAATGAATGATGAAATGACGATGAAATGTTTGATTGAATTCTTGATAAATGTTGAGATGACTATGAAATGTTAATCGAGTTCTTGATGAATGTTGAAACAATGATGAAAATGTTAATGTTGTGAAATAACTTGTTTGAGAAGGATATAGTATTGTGTTGTGATGAATATTAAACTGACTATGTGATATTAATTGAGCTGTTATGAAATTCGGCCGCTGACGAATGGTAAACCGATTATGGAATGTTGATTGTGATTGATGATTAGCTTCGGCTAATGGCATCCGGGACTAATGATTGGGTTGTGATTGTTGATTAGCTTCGATTAATGGCATCCGGGATGGATGACCGGGTTGTGATTGTTGATTCGCTTCGGCTAATGACATTCAAAATGAATGACCGGGTTACGCTTGATGATTAGCTTCGGCTAATGGCATCCAAAATGGATGACCGGGTTGTTGTTGATGATTAGTTTTGGTAAATGGCATCTTAGATGAATGGCCGAGTCAATTATGACATTTGGCTTCGGCTAATGGTGTCCGTAAGAGATGACGAGTTTGACTTTTATGATTAGCTTCCGGTTAATGGCATCCGAGACAGATGATCGAGTTTAGACATTGCGATTAGCTACGGTTAAAAGCATCCTAAGTGGATAACCGGGTCAAGGTAAAGTAATTAACCTCGACTGAAAATTAAACTTCAGCCCTTTGAATTTTTCCCCTTTTCCTTTGAATTTTTAATTTTTTTTGTTATATAATATTATATAATAATTATTATTAAATATAAATTTGGCTGGACCCGGCCCAACCATCCGGGTTCTAGTCCAGCCCGAATGACAACCCAATAAACCTTTCTTCCTTTTTTTTGGGTTGCTTGAACCCGGCCCAGCCATCTGGGTTGGGTCTTAATGGGTTCAGCCTACATGGCTGCTTGCTCGACCTAACAACCATGTTAATTAATTATGCTATATGCAAAATGAATTTTTGTTCTGCATGCAACAACCCTACATGAGGAGAGGGAAAGGAAGGAGTTTACCTGGTGTAGGGGATGGTGTGGCTGGCGTCACTAGAAGGCTGACGTGAGGTTACTGGTGGCGCTAATGGAAGAATTGGTGGCCGACATTGGTTGTGGGAGGAAGAAGAAGTTGGCGTGGTGGTTACTATGCCGGTAAAGGGATGGATTGGAGGAGGAGGTTGTGTGGTAGTTGTTCATGGTGGTTTTGGAGTTGTGGTGGCTGAAGAGGCGGTAAAGAGAGAAAAGGAAGAGAGAGAACTAATAGCGGAGAGAGGAAAAAACTGGGGGGAGACTAATTTTTTGTCAACTTTGGAGCTTGATTTTCTTTTGCCTTAGGCCATGAAATCCATCCTTATTTATAGGGGGTGGAAGAGGGATATTTTGTCTTTAATGGTGCCAAATCTTAGCCCTTGATTCGACACAGAAGGATCCCAATCATTGACTCAAAGTGGCCATCATGACTTGAGAAAGTTACTACAGAAGGGTTGGTTGGGTTGACCACTTTGAGGCGGTGCCACAGCCACTATGGCGACCATTAGCCAAAATGGACCACATTGGGTTATAGTTAAATGTCAAGCCATCATTTGCGTGCAAGTTTTGTCAAATTTGGTAGCGAGATGAAGCATTAAATGCCTTGAGAAGAAGGCCACTCGAGTAGTTTTTTTGGGCAAAATGTGAAGAAGAAGATGAATAGTAACCAAAATGACATTGTTTTTGGTAAAGTTCATTTTAGTCTTTCGATTTATGATTTCTCAAAGTTACACCCCTAATTGGGTTCAAACTTTTAATTTTCCTCCTAATGTACTTCAATTTTACCCTTGGATTTCAGCATCTTTTTCATTTTGATCCTTGGTCTTGGATTTATGTAAATTGACCCTCAATTGACTATTAAATTTTCAATTTTCTTTAAATTCACCCCTGATTTCATCCAATTTTATCTCCATAGTTCGGAGCCTTTTGCAAAATGATCATTGACTATGAATTTCTTTAATTTAACCCTTAGGTGACTCTAAAACTTTGATTTTCTTGCAATTATACCCCTGATTTGAATCAATTAACTTGGTAAAAATTAAATTTGGTCTCCTAAAATTTCAATTTTCTTAATTAAGCCCAATTTAGGCTCCCAAACTTAATTTTTCACCAATTAAGCCCCTAATAAAATTAATTTGACCCATTTAAAGTACAATTAAGTCCTCGCACCTAATTAAATCCTTCAATTGGACCCGAATTAATTCTTAAACATAATTAAACTTTAATTTGGATCATGATTAAGTCAAATTGACCTATTAATTCTTATGCAGATTCGTTCAATAATCATGTAACTTGACCTTCGACCTACAATGTCTCTTTAGTTTTGGGTAAAATGAGGTACGATTAGTATCCCAATTCCATCCAAAATTACAGCTTGATTTTTTCTACATGTGAAATCCTCCCATCTTGCTTTTGCCAAAATACTAGTCTTTATTTTATTTTTTTATTTTGAAAAGAAAAAAGATGAATTTGGGGAATAACCCAGAAATGATTTATGATAGTTGCCCTCCTCTTTACAATATTACGATAGAAAGTCTCGTAAGAGACATTAGATAGTAAACTTTGTAAAGAAAAAAAAAAGAATGGTGATAATAGATTCACTAGATCAAGAAATGATCAATTTTTCTGAAAATATTTGATTTGAGGGCTCTAAAGCACACTCAGAAGAAAAAGGGATAATGCTAGAAAGTGCACTTGAAAGAAAATGAGATAAAGTTTGTAAAGAAAAGAATGATCTTTGTGAAAAACTGAAAGTTTTTTTTTCAAAGTGGTCTTATTGTAATAGGCGACCTGCCCAAGTAGAAAATGAAAGATTTTCAAAGTGGTCTTATCGTAATGGGTGACATATCCAGGTGAAAAAATGCAAAGATTTTGAAAAATGATCTCATTGTAATGGGCGACTTGCCCAGGTGAAAAAATGCAAAGATTTTGAAAAATACGAAGATTTTTAAAAGTGGTCTTAGTGTAATAGGCAACCTGCCGATGAGGAAAATGCAAAGAGTTCTCAAAGTGATCTTATTGTAATGAGCGACCTGCTCAAGTGAAAAAATGCCAAGATTTTGCAAGATGATCTCATTGTAATGGGTGATCTGGCCAGGTAAAAAAAAAATATCAAGATCTTTTCAGTGGTGAAAAATATGAAAATTTTTCAAAACCCCATTCTTAACTTCTCCAACATATCCATTAAAACAAGTATCTTTATACAAAACTTACAATTCTACAAACATGACATTTGTTTAGGCATTCTTATAACTAATTCCTCTTTTTTCAACAAACTTTAGTTCCAATTAAAAACCTCTTTAATTGGTCGACCACATATCTTTAAAGTTCAATCCTTAAAGTTCCCTACTTTCCATCCAATTTTTCTCCCTTCAATTTTATCATTTAAACTAACTATCATCACATAAGTTTACAAGAAATTCAACAAAACAAACATTTTTTTTTAAAATCTCATAAACCCTAAAGCTTAAGATTTTAAGCTTTTCAATCCTATATATTAATTAACCAAATTGAAACCTTCCCAAGTCATTTTCATAACCTAACATCAATAAAACCAACTCAAATAAACATTCTAATATACACACAACATAAACACTAACTTCAAGAATTGGATAAATTTCAACCCAAGCATAAAAATCCATTAACATAAGAAATAAATAGGTTAGAACTTCTTAGCACAACCAAAAACACCCAATGGAATGAGTTCATTGCCAATATTCTCCAAGTTTTCCATTTCCTCTTCAATTTAACACACTTTCCCTCACTAACTTCTTCACTTTTCATTGTTAAAAGTCCTTCCAAAGATTGTGTTTATGTGTTTATTCCTCTTAATCTACCATCAACACATTTTAATTAAGAATCCTACTATAGAGAAAATTAATGAAAAAATTGGGGAAAATAAGAAAAAAGAGAGATTTGCTCTTTGTTCATGGCTGCTGGCATTTTTAAGAGGAGAAGGAGCTGGAATATTTGATCTAATTACATTTTTACCCTTATTGTCCACATGCTATTTTCTGTATTTTCTCTCGACCACTAGTAATTTTGTATGGCCTTTACAAACTTTAATTGACCTAAACTTTTAACTCAAGTTAGAAAAATATATCAGGAGACTCCTCGTAAAATTTCAACCCGATTCAACAGTCGTATTGAGAGTTATGCTTGATATCGTAAAAGTGGACAATAGAGAATTTTTCACCAAAAATCCAAATTTGCTTATTTTTTTCATTACATAATGAATCATAATTCTCAGAATAATTCATTGTATAATTCCATCTATAATCATAATAAAAATGTTTTTCAGAGTTTTCACCGTTTTTAGTCGAAATAGCGTGTATGTACACGAGACTTATACTAGCAAGTCAATGTTATTTGTGTGTAAATCCATACATTGCTTTATTCAAAATTCCACTTCATTCTTGTTGTTGGTTTTTTTTTTTCCTAACCATTTTCACCTCAATTTATAAAAAAAAACTTTCTTTTAAAATGATTATTTTACCAGTCAGAAAGTTTATGCGATTTATCACCAATTACCACTTCACGTACTAATTTTATTATTTTATTTCATTTGAAATTTAAGTTGATTTACTATGGACTTTTATCCCATATTATGACATTTTTCTCTTTTAATCTACCTTCTTTGTTTTTTCTTTTGAAGAATACCTTTTTAATCTACTATTTTTAAGCTAGGGGTTTACCAACATTGTTAACACACTCTTTAGCAAAAAGAAAATTTTTATTTGTGAACTGAAGATTTGATGCATCCAATTAATAAAACTGATCAAGAAATATATTTTTCAATAAATATTAAAATATTTTGTTAACATTAACAAAAGACTAAGTCAATAAATTAAATATAGAAGCAAATTAAGATATATAATCTCAGCATTATAGGAAGCTCTTAAGTTATTTTAATTATATGACAATAATGTTTTTTTATAAGAATAATAATAATTTAAATTTCATTAAAATAAAATAATTTTCTAATAATTAAGATACATAATTCCTCTTTTTTATTAATACTTTTTTAATAAAAAAAATATAGCTTTCCATAATCATAAAAAAAGTGATTATAAAATCTGAAATAAAGATAAAAACAAGTATATCTTTAATTAAAACCCCTTCACCTTATTAATATGCTATATTTTAATATTTTTAATAGAATAGTTATTTTTTTAATAATAGTTTATCATAACTGTAAAATATATATATATATATTTTTAAATATGTTTTGATAATTTGAAATGAATGTATTAAAAAAATAAGAATAATATATTTTCATGGAGAGCATTTTAGTATTTTCTTTTTAATTAATTATGTGATAATAAAAAATTATATTCACATGAAAGAAAATTAATAAAATTATGGAGAAAATGGATTGTTTTTGTCAAAATTATCTTTTTTTTATTCATGTAATCTTTTGTTTTTTTTGTAAAAAAATATTATTTTCTTTAAGAGTTTTTATCAATTTTAAAACCCCACATAAATATACCTAAAAAAACAAAAAAAAATAAAAAAAGTTGAAAAAAAAGAGAACATGAAGAACTCTTATAAAATTGCCAAAGATTGCTTAATGAGAATCACAATATAAAAGTTTGAAAAAATTAATAGACAATTTTTGACCGATAAAGACTGTAATCATAATAGAAAATTGAATTTGGGATCTATTCTTCTAAACATGAAAAAATTGATACACCAACTTCTCAGTCTAGCAAACATAGCAACAGCAACGGCTGACATCTCTTGTCTGCTCAGCAACGAGAACTCAGGCAATAGCGTCCAGCCTCTCCATGCTGGCAGTTTCTCCACATCACAAGGCAGCATAGATCCACTCCACAGAGCAGCAGCTGTTCTCAGTCCAGTAGCAGCCACAGTGATACGGGTTCAGCAATATATGGCATCGTGATCTCCTTTCCTATGCACCAACTCCAGACCGAGAGCAGCAACATCCATCAACAACAGCATCGCCTTTCCACTACTCAAACGGTTTCTCCACAGCAGCAACATCCGTGGACGACAATAGCTCCAGCAGCGGCCACGAGCAACTGCAGCAGTAGCACTTGCCGGTCAACCCAGTAGCAGCCATAACGACCTCTCAACCAAGCAAGCAAGCGTTTTAATTGTTTTAAGGAAATCATGCAGTGAAGTCCCTTCTTTACCTCATGAAGCGTACGTCGTGTTGTTTTTTCCCCCTAGACAATGAATGTATTAGCGCTGTCGTGCATAGTTTCTTGTAGTCGGTACTCCTGCTCTTTGATTCTGATGTTGTTTGAACCTAGTCGTACGTTTTAGCTAGCTTGCATGTGCTGTTAATGGAATCCTATCTCTGTGACAATGTGTGTGCGTCTGTGAAATAATTCTACTGGACATAAGGATTGAAGTTCGGTTTTGGGAGAGAAACCCGTGGATCAGGCTTGGGATCTTGGTAAGGCCTTCTAGTTATATATATACATATAGCTAAAAGCATCAGCTTTTAAGATTACTGTGTCACAATTCATTATGGATTAATGTACCTCTGTATGTTTTGAAAATTTTCACTTTTATCCTTAAACTTTTATTTTATACGAATTGGCTTTTTAGAGCTCAAATTAGCTCCCAATTACATATTTTTTTAAGGAAAAAAGATTGAATTGAAAGCAAAGGGACTGAAGTGAAAATCTCGGGTAATATAGGAGGCAGGTTGAAAATTTTGTTGAAACATTTATTTTAATCCCCCATGTTTTTTAGGTATAAGGTTACCAGTCCCTTTAATTTTAAGACAATACATTTTGGTACCTAACTTTATTTACTTCTTTTTTCAGTCCTTTTTTGTTGGGAGGAGAGAGAGGGAATTGCTGGATTCCAACCTAGAGAGAGAAAGTGGTCGTCGAGGAAGATTATGACCACCAAAATAGTTGATTTTTGTGTTAAAAGGTTCCATATGATGATATGAGTTATGTAAGATGTTTTTTTTTTTTTACCTTGCAAACACCTAAAATAATAGATCTGAGTTCGGGAAGAATTTTTGTTCCAGGTGGATTTCAGGGTTTTGGGAGGTTTTTTGGCTTTTTGGTGGCTATAAATTGGTTTAACACGGTCTCTAAAGTGTTCTCTAGGTATTTTGGGCCAAAAGTGGGGTGAAAATGAGATTTCTGGGTGATAAAACAACGGACCTTATTTTTTCGGCTATCACAGCGATCGAATTTTGGGTTGGAGCAAGCGATGTATCGTCTGCTAATATAGGTGATGCGCCATATATTTTTTTGAAATATTTGGGGCAGACGACGCATCGTTGCGTCGTCTGCCCCATTAAACTTAAAAAAAGGCACGTGCTCGAGCCTGGCGTTGTAGGCCCGAGCGCGGGCCGCTGTTTCATTAGGCCAGGCTAGGCCCATAGCCTGACTTGGTTTTTTTTTTTCTATTTTAAAAAAAATAATGCATTATTTGTGTATATTTTTCAAATAAATTTTTTGTTTATATTTTAATTAGATTGTGATTATTTTTAAATAATATTAAGTGTGTTTAGTTTTTAGAGAGGTGAGTATGATTCATCTATGATTTTTTTTAATTTTAAATAGATTAATTTTTTTTAATATTGATTTTTTTATAAGATTTTTCATATGTACAGTCTTGCATTGTTATTTTTTTAATTTTATGTGTGTGTCGGTTTCTATTACAAATTTTATGTGTTTTTCTATTACAAATTTATTTTGATAGAGAAATTTATTATACATGATCAGGTAAATTACCCGTGTTGCAATGTGAGATATCTTGATTTTCATTTTTCGTTTGGTTTTATCAATTTCATTTTTATTTATTGTTGATGAATTATTTTTTCATTACTTTACACAATGGTTATTGAGTTGTTTAATTAGATGCATTCATAAGTTTTTCGATTTACATTTGCTATATATGTATATACATGCAGAATCTGGTGGAGGAAATTATTTGACTAATGCTTGCCTAAGAAAGTTTAAAGGCTTTAGGTGTTCTTAGGGTGCTTTATCTTGAGGGAAAAATTTACCTTTTAAGACGAGTATTTGAGGTATGTACCATACTCATTTTATAAACTAGGTCTAGACACGTAGATGGATACATAAAAGTTTTTAAAGACATTTAACTAAGTTATTCAGGTCCTTGCAGTAATAAGGAGTTGACAAGCATTTGTTACTCTTTACTTGCTAACAGTTGTTGGGACTTCACTTCTCACTCAAAATTTGGGCTTCCATACTTTTTTTTTGTTTATCATGCCACCTTTTGTTTTGAGTTGCTCAAAGAATGTCTTTGTTAGATTGATGTCCCTTTACATTTTACAATTTGATTCTTATATGAAATTCAAGATAATTTAAGCAAGTTTTTTGCTTATTACTTATTTGTAGCTTGAAAGTCAAATCATATACCTTTTAATACTACCAGCTCTTGATTGCATGCTTAGATAATGTTTTTTTTCTTTTCTTTCAATTGTCTTATAATTAAAAGCAGCATATATTTTCAGAAGTAACCCGCGATAACACGCGGGCAACCTATCTAGTTATAATTATTTGTGATGAAGTAGTTTGGGCTTGTGTCTCGTCTTTTGGTTTGGGTCACTTTTTTTACATCTTTAGGCTAACCTTGTTTAATTATATAAGCTTTTTTTTTTTTGGGTCGGATTAGCATGTGAGTTAGGTCTTTTATTTCTTGGCACGGTTGAGGCTTGAAAAGCTCTATGGTCATGTTTATCCTGGTAGAAATTTCACAAATATAAAATAATATATTTTTGGTCATCACACCAAACAAACACATCCTAACAAATTTTAATAGTTTTTCTTGCTATTTTTTTAAAAATATTTTGTCAAATAAATCCTAAATAATTTCCAAAAAAATTTAGAAAAGATTTAGGGATTTTTTTAAAATTATTTATGGGTTCCTCATATATTTTTCCAACTATTTCATTTAATATCGACATTGTAAACTTATACATAAAATACTGACTCGAAATTAAAATTACCTGCTTTTCTTCAATTTTTCAAAAAAATACAAAAATCCCTTATATAAGAAAAGTGCAAAATTTTGTTTTTAATCGTGTGCATATGACCAAATTCTAAAAAAAATAAAATTCATGCATACTTTGTAAAAAAAAAAATTGCATTTTATCATACTTCTAAAAATATAAAAAATCAGTTAATGAGTATCATAACTAGTTTATATCATCCATTAGGATTTGAAAAAAATCTCAAAAAACCCTAAAAATTATTTTGTTTAATTAATATTTCGGGTATGAATTTTACAACGTAATGCATACTCCTAATATTAAATTAAATGAATTGACAAAAATAAAATGTCAGGAATTAATTGTAGACTTTAATATTTGGAGGTATAAAATTATACTGTAAAGTATATCCTCAGGTATTAAAGATACAAAACTATAAATAAATACACTATTAAATTTTGAACTTTAGAATGATTAGGTTTTAACTTGATAAGATAAGGACCTCCTTACCGAGAAAGACTTTTTTGAACTTTAAATGGACTAACAAATAAAAATAAAACTTAGCAAAAAATAAATAAATCAACAATGTAGTTTACCATAGGTAGGGTGTACTGGGAGTTGTGTGTCTTTTTCATGCACAATTAGTCCCTTTACCCAGACTCTCGCAAACCATTAGGTTTTCTAATAACCATAATACTAGGTGGTGAACTCCTAAACCTTTCAAATTATAATTTTATAATTGATCTCAACACATACAAAAATTCTCGATTCAGGAGGAAAACCAGCGGCTCGATATCGTGCATGCCATAACAATGTTTTTATAAAAAAAATTCCTTGAAAGGTTTGGTTATTTACTCTAGGTGTCTAAGGTAAATATACTCCATACGGGCCATTGCCTTAGACAACCTAGGGAGTATCATTTCTTGGTTTTCAAAAATGGGCCAAAGCCTAAAAGAAAATTTGTTTTGTTATTAATTTTAGTGTTTAAAGCATATGGACCCACAAGCCTCACAGCCCTCAGAACAGGAAACCGGTTATGGCTATTGCTTCTCAGGGTGTAACATGCAACAACAAAGGTAAGGAAGTGACAGGTACCATGGATGCTAGAGAGGGGAGAGCCTGTGATGAAATCCATAATAGTCAGCTCACCAGTAGTGGGGGAAGGATCTATGAAGGAACTCCTACCAGGCTGATCACCAGGACTGGGGGGAAGGTCTGTGAAGGAACTTATACTGGTATGCCTGTTAGGAATGGGGGGAAAGCCTGTGATGACATCTCTTAGGGAGTAGCCTCTCAAGTTGTGGCCACAAGGAGTGGTAGTAAGAAATCAGGTGGCAGTGGTAGGAGGCCTCCTACCTCTCCTACTATTTGATGATAGTTTACAGCTGGAACATCAGGGGACTTAATAATCCTTTGAAACAACATGAGGTTGTGAACCTCATGAAGAAGAATAAAATGGATGTTTCTGGTTTTCTTGAAACCAAAATGAACTCTTCGAAGGTTGCCTATATGCACAAGTTTAGGCTTAAACATTGGAAGTTCCTAACTAATGTTGGGGCTGGTAGCAATGCTAGAATTGTTGTCTTTTGGAATCCATCAATGGTAAAGGTTGAATTGCTTGACTGTTTAGCTCAAGGTCTTAATGTCACCATCAACAGCTTAGTACACCCATTCAGTTTCACTGCCACTTTAGTTTATGGTTTTAATATTATTGTTGCAAGAAGATCTTTATGGGAAGACTTACGGGGTTGGTGGCCAAACTATCCATGGCTGGTTGTAGGTGACAAACACAATGGTGAGCCTGTTTCTAATTATGAGGTCTTGGATTTTAGAAGTTGTTGTGCGGGCCTTGGGCTAAATGATCTTAATTACATGGGTTGTCATTTCACCTGGACTAATGGGAGCATCTAGAGCAAAATTGACAGAGTATTAGTTAACTCCTCTTGGTTTTCTCTTCAAAAAGCAACTCATGTTCATTTTGACAACCCTGGAGCATTCTCGAATCATTCACCAGCAGTTGTCAGGTTTGATTACCAACTCACAAAGGGGAGGAGAAACTTCAAGTTCTCTAATATGTAGGCCTCTCATGATAACTTTCTAGAACTTATCTCTGAAAAATAGCACTCTAGTGTTCATGGCTCTTCTATGTTCACTCTATGTAAAAAGCTTAAGCGTTGCTAAAGAGGCCTCTAAAAGAGCATAATAAGCTACATTTCAGTCATATCTTCAAGAGGGTTGTTAGAGCTGAGGAAACTTTAGAGGATCACCAAACAGATATTCATGCTGACAAGGATAATTTGCATCTTTTGGAATGTGATAAACAACTCAGATTGAAGCTGATAAATCTTAAGTCTGTGGAAAAAATGTTCTTTGCGCAAAAACTCAAATGCAATTTATTCAAAGAGAGTGACAGAGGCACTAGTTTTTTCCATGCTCTTATGAGTCAGAAAAACAAAAGGAATCATATTCCTGCTATCTAGTGTTGTAACGGTATCCTTAGTACATCGGCGGATGAAGTTGGTGAAGAATTTGTCAGATTTTACCAACAACTACTTGAAACGTCCAAGGAAACTCTTCCTATGGTTATGGAGGTTGTTCGATGTGGGCCTTGTCTAGATGCCAATTCCCATGAGCTTCTTTTAGCTCTTGTGTCTAATGAAGATATCAAAAAGGCTTTGTTCAACATTGGAAATGATAAAGCTCCTTAACCTGTTCGCTACTCCTTCTTTTTTTAAAAATCATGGGATATCATAGGAGAGGATTTATGTGCTACAGTTCAGGATTTCTTTTCTTCTAGGGAGGTCTTGAAACAAATCAATCACTCCATTATAACATTGGTCTCCAAGTCAGCTAATGTAACTGCTGCCAATGATTTTAGACCCATCTCTTGTTGCAATGTGGTCTATAAAGTAATCTCTAATATTTTATCAAGAAGATTAGCTCATGCATTAAATGACATCATTAGTCCTATGCAAAATGCTTTCCTGGGTGGAAGAATGATGGCAGATAATATTAATCTGGTCCAAGAGTTTCTTCGACATTATGGCAGGAAAAGGGCTTCGCCTAGGTGCCTTATGAAAATTGATTTCAAGAAAGCTTTTGATTCGGTTCAGTGGGCTTTCATAAGAGAGCTTCTTCGAATGCTTGGCTTCTCAAATCATTTTGTTCACTTGGTTATGAAATGTGTTAAGACAACATCTTTCTCTGTCGTTGTTAATGATAACCTTTATGGTTTCTTTCCTAGAAAAGTGGTGTGAGGCAGGGTGACCCCTTATCTTCTTATCTTTTTATTTCTTGTATGAAGTACTTCTCTAGGATGCTTAAGTTAGCATCCAGGAAATGTGACTTTCATTTTCACCCGAAATGTGGTGCATATGGTATATGCTACCTTACTTTTGCTGATGATGTTCTCTTACTGACTCGTCGGGATAGAATCTTGGTTTTCACTCTGTTTCAGCAGCTGATGATCTTTGGACATACTTTAGGGTTAGCTATTAATGTGGCTAAATCTTCCATTTATTTTGGAGGAGTTAGTGAAAACTTGAAGCAAGTTATTCTCCAGGATACTAGATTCAGATAAGGTAGCTTTCCCTTCAAATATCTTGGAGTTCCCCCTAGTCCCCATAGACTTCTAGCAAGCTAGTACTCTCCTCTCTTATATAAAATGGAATCGGCAGTCCAGAGTTGGATGGGAAAGCATCTTACTTCTGTTGGGAGGTTGGAGTTAGTGAGGAGAGTTCTATATGGAATGGTTCAGTTTTGGCTAAGTATTTTTCCTATGTCGGGTATTGTAATTAATCAGATTATTTGCATTTGTAAAAATTTCTTATGGATAGGCAACACTGCTAAAAGTATATGTGCTCTAGTTGCTTGGAAAAATATGTCTTTCCAAGAAGGAAGGAGGCCTTGGCTTGTTTGACTTGAAGGCTAGAAACAAGAGTTTCCTAGCAAAACAACTCTGGAACATACATCTCAAAACGGACTCCATATGGATCCAATGGGTGCATCACTACTACTTGCATCGCCATTCTATATAGAGTACTGTGCATGCTCATAAAACTTCTTCGCCCATGTGGAACTCCATTATCTCTTTAAAAGATCAGTTAGTTGAGGATTGTGAAGGCCAAACTGAAGCCATGACGTTGCTAAGGAGCTGGAATAGTAGTGATGGCCATTTCTCGGCTAATGCATATGATTATCTTAGACTTTCTAGTATCTAGGTGAACTGGGAACGAGTGGCAGGAAGATGAGTCGCATAGCCATCTCTTTTTCACTTGCAATTGGACATCATACCTATGGTGGAGAATTAAGTCCTGACTGCGAATAAATAGGAAGATGACGGGCCCTGACCAATGCCATTAGAGGATTAAACTCAGGAAGAAATAAATTAGAAGCTAGAATGAGAAGAGTTTCTTTGGGACTCACAGTTTACTTAATATGGGAAGAAAGAAACAAGAGGATATTTGATGACACTTGTATTACGGTGGAAACTATATTTCGGAAATTTCAAGTGTTGTTTTACATAGTATTTCATTTCCATGAAAAAGACCACCACATCCTCAATGTTGGCTGAAGTTTATGGTCATGGCTAGTTGACTCTATGGGCTGCTCTGGGCAGAATGCTTGTTATAAACTGGACTTCCCCTTGCATGCCTGAGTAGTTTTCAGTGGACATCACTGAGGGCTACATGTTGAGAATATGGTGATACAATTGTGACGCTGATAATCATTGTTTTGTGATGATGTTGGTTAACTTGGTATTACTGGTTTTCTTGTTGGCGTCATTATCCCAGCCTTGCTGGTGCTGTGGCCGCCAGGCTGCTTCTCCTGTGAATATTGCCACTTGTTGGTGCTGGTGTTTATATGGACCATCATCTGAGGCTTGGGATGATTACTTTGGATATCTTTTCTTACTCCAACTCAATTGCTGGCCTTAAGTGATTTGATGCTGTTATGCTCCTTCTAGCCTTTGGTGATGTACTTTGACAGCTTCTGATATCTGGTTCTTGTGTGTCTTGTTGTCATGCCTTGTCTGCTAATTATGTTGGCTACTGTGGTGATATACTTCTCTGGTTTGCTGGAGTATGGTTTATGTGTGTCTCGCTATATATTGGATCCTCTTGAATGCAGTGATGCATCCTACTGTTATGCTGTTTTTCAGGTTGTTCAGCTTTGCTTCATGTTGTTAGGGAAACCGGGTTCGTGGGCTACCTTCTAGATGCTTCCTGTTGATGTTTGGGTTAGTTTAGACACCACCATCTATGGATTGGTTTCTTCTTTAACCTTTGTCGCACTCGGCCTTGCATGGCCTTTTGCTGTTTCTGCAGGAGCTTGTTCCCTTTTTGTTTTATTTATAGGTTGTATGCTTCTCTTTGTTCTCTTAGACAGTTGGCCAACGGCTTGGCTGTATCTAGTTTTGATTTCATTGGGAGTCTGCTCTCTTTTTGTCTTCTCAGTATTTATTTCTATACATCTATATGAACTTGTTGGTTAACTAGCGTGGTAACTTTTGATCTTAATATATATTTGTATTCTAATAAAAAAAAATATATGAACTCTACATGGGCATGATCTTAAATCCTAACAAAAAAACAAATAGATAATACCTTTCCTTGTATTTTAAAAAATAACATCTAAATCCAACCTTCATCAAAATAAAAGTGTTGGCCTTTTAAAATTAGACTCTTATACATGTTCAACCAAGAAAAAGAATATTATAGAATAAGATATATGAGTAGCCACCAAAACAAAAGGTAAATGTTAAACCAGTATAACTAAATGGAAAATAAACTTGAAAAAAAAGTTATTGTGCAAACCAAGATCTAAAAAGGATATCATGTCACTCCAATGGATGAATCTCTTATGATCATTACTTAGATAAGATTAGGATATACAATCATCATTCAACAAATTTTACAAGTGAAACCTAAGTATTATAGAATAGGTAAATCTTATCAAGGTATCATCCATGAACTCGTCTCAAGATTTGGGTCGGATTTAACAAGCCCAACACAAACACATTAGTTATTCACTGATATGACTTGATAGGTCATTAGTCACAAGTTATGATCTTGAGTAATCAATTTTAGACTTGTCTATTTATCAAATATTATCAAAAGATAATAATTAAGAATTGTGAAAGTGAGTTGAACTATAGAATGACTAGACTTAAATCTTCAATTGATTATTTAACTCACAACAATAGATCCATTATCACCTTATAGATGAACTATTGATATATTAGGCACAACAAACTGTTATGAATAGAAAACAAGTTAGCAATGTAACTTATCTTAGATAAAATATTTTATTGTGATAATATCTTACTTTTAGGATGACCAGTTATTTACCTCAGATCTCTGTAGACTAATTAGGGTCTTTTAGCGACTATAATACTAGAAAATAACATATTTTCATAAAGCTAAGACTTTTCCTCCTTTTCACATTAAAAAAAACCCTTTTTTTTCAAAAAAAAAAATAGATTGGCATGATATTATACGTAAAAAGATTCGCTCCCATAGAAGTCATAAAGATTGGGACATCAGATCCATATTTGTTGGATTTCAGTTGATATAAAATATATTCTTGGTACTATTTATGTTATTTTATAAAATTTTATAATTCATAAAAATAAATTTAACATACAATAACCTACTATATATCTGGATTACTAATTGGTATTTCTAAAAAATGGATGCTTAAAGCCATAGGTATTTTGTTTTCATTTTTTAGCCAACCCTGTGATTATATTCGTCATTTTTGCTCTAATTTTCTCCATTAAAAAATATCCATGTTTTAATAAATGCATTTTCTTCTTTCTTTATATTATTATTATTATTATTATTATTATTATTATTATATCATTTGCAAAGTCCATTAATCACACTCCTTACTTATTAGGAGTGGATGATTTATTTATCAAAATAAAAAGAAAAGACAAATTATCTAAAACATCTAACGTTCGCACTTTCTTTTCTACATTTAAAAAATAACATTTTAGG
>Ga0307517_10004629_pt1 | contig 21063 bp, 18 predicted proteins | sample 23_EM_MG_FD_194515 | JGI IMG/M metagenome (GOLD analysis project Ga0307517, IMG submission 194515) | Populus trichocarpa ectomycorrhiza microbial communities from riparian zone in the Pacific Northwest, United States - 23_EM | ecosystem: Host-associated > Plants > Roots > Unclassified | place...
TAAAAAACTGGCAAATCTCTCTCCAGCATCTTCTTTCTCAATCAAATCTGTTTAAGCAACATCTCCTTTAAATTAATGGCAGTACAAGTTGTCAGAGTTCCCATTTTGCTACTTTTCTCAATTTTTATTTTTTTATTTTTAATTAATTTATAAAAAATAAATTTTAAAAGTAAATAAATATTATTTTAATATATTTTAAAATAAAAAACAATTTAATAAACAACAACTATTTATTTAGTATTGCGTTCCAAACAGGAGTTGAGCAAAGAATAATTACTTAAAATTAATTTTTTTATATTTATAAATATAATAATATTAAAAATAATTTTTTAACAATAAAAAACATATTATTTTAATATATTTTTAAATAAAAATTACTAATTACTGTAATGTGAACGATGGTTAGAACCTGCACGGGAAGCGTTTAGAAAATATTTTTATTGTAAAACAAAGAGGAGAAGATGCTTTTATTAAGGCGGGTGGCGTAACGGCTCAATCTTACGGTTCCACGTTAAAGTCAAAGTGACGTAAGGGTCATTTACTTGAGTATCATCACCACACCCATCCCCATGTGAGTGAGTGGCCACCTCTCCAGCAGTTATCCAGTATTTCCGAATTACCGTATTGCTTACAATCACTTCCATTTATGTGCACATTTACAGCCTTCACGCGCTGCCTGGCCTCGTGAAATCCAATCTCCCCACAATTCTACCCCTCTTGATCTGTCTATTTCCTGTCTCATGTTTAAATGCGTATTATTTGTTTTTTAAGATATTTTTTAAATATTAAATTGAAAAGAAAAATCTCGCATGCTGTTACCTCTCACGTTGACATAAAATCATAAAACGTGGGAAATGCTCTGGCTACAATTGTGAGGGTGCAATTGATACAATTATATGTAGGGAAGGGGTGAGAAAAAAACTGAAAAATCAAGAAAACCAGAAAAAAAAACTAAAAAAATTGAATCATGAAAAAAAATCGATTAAAATTTTGAAAAAACCGGCCGGTTCAGTTCGGTTTCAGTTTTATAAGCCCAAAACTAAAAAGCAGAACCGAAACGAACCCAAAACCAAAAAAACCGAGCCAAACCGGTAAAAAACCGAGCCAAACCAAAAAAAACCGAGTCAAACCGGTTTGAACAGGTTTTTATCCTAAAAAATAGAACCGAACCAAACCGGTCGGTTTGAACTGGTTTCAAGTAATTTTTTTAAAAAATATTTCAGTTTGGTTAATTTTTTTTTGATAAAAACCGAACCGAAAATAATTACATTAATCATACGTCAAATGGACGTGAATGGCTGGGATTTTTACACGGTGTTTGATGCAAGTGACTGCCTCGCTGGGTAGGATATTATAAAATAACTCTTTCATTTTGGTACGCGACAAAAATAAGTTGCCATTAAATTAATTTAAACTACGGAAGTTACTGTAACTCTAGGGGTGGAATAATGTGCTGAATACAGGGACACGGTAACTTTCCTATAGTTTTCTTTTCGGGACATGGAATAGTGTTTTGAGTATAGAGGAACAGTAATTTCCTTGGCTGTTTACTTTTACAGTTTTACTATTCAGTAGAGTAGTCTCACGATGAAGTTGTACTTTAACCATAGAAACTTCAATTGTTATTTTTAAATTGCATGGGGTAGAATAATTTATTTACTTTTCTTCACAGTAAAATAAATTGCCTACCCCTGAGATAAAAGGAATAAAATTCACAATCAAAGGCTTTATATTCTTTTCAAATTTTTTATATCAATATAATTATTTAATTACCCTTTAAATAAAAATCTACCTTGCTTGCACTTGAGGGTCTAGCTGCTGTGGTCAATCGTGTGACTTGTTCCGCCCCCGTCCCGGGTTCGACCCTCTATGTGCACGCCTGTCACCCCTGCGGTGCCTTACCTGCTCCTGGGCTTGCAGGGTGTCCAGTGGGCCGTGGGGAATAGTCGTGGTGCGCGTAAGCTGGCCCGGACACCCCACGTAAATAAATAAAAAAAAAAAATCTACCTTGCTTATCTTTATCATTATAGCTTTTTAGTTAATATCAAATTGATCCGGGGATATTTTTATATTTCACCATCCATTAAGTATTATTAAAAAAACCATGCCAATAATTTTAAAATATACTCGGTTTTTATGTTTGTCCTTTTAAAATTTTAAAGTAACTCTTTAATTTGTTATTTCTGATTATTATTTGTTTTATTTGGAATAATTTATAAAATTAAGATTCCTTTTCAATTTCATCCCCTTTAATTTTTTATCTTTTAAATCTGATATTTATTCTTTTAATTGTTATTTGTTTTATTTGAGATAATTTTTTAAAATTGATTTTTTTTTACTTCATCTTTCAACATTAAATTGGTTGTGAATTGAGTTTTTTTTTATTGAGATCGGATCTAGAATTTCATATATTGCAAGTTTTAGTTATTAATCCAGGTTTAAAAATCTCACTCAAATTTGCTTGTTTTTTTTTTAAAAAAACTAATATTTTTTCATTCTCATCCATCCCAGTAATTATTTGATTGGAAATCAAACTATAAATAAAGGGAAAAAACATGAGCAAATGCAAGTAGCAGAAGTAGCAGCAAGAGAGAGGGAGAGAGAGAAGCTGCCTTGGGTAGCAGCTGATGCTGCAGTGCGAGAGAGATCTGAGGCACTCACTTGACAGTAGAGTAGAGTTGAGGGTGTTCCTCCTCCTCCACTCTACTATTGTAGATCTGTGTTTTTCTCTCTAAATAATAATATCGGCTGCTCCCTGAATACATGTAAGTTGTCGAACGTGTTAAATGTTAAATATATTATGTTATGTTTCTGGACAAAGATTGAATAAATAAAAATAAATTATTTTAATTTAAAAAAAACTAAAAACTAAAATATAAAATCCCAAACAATTTGTTTTTCTAATCAAGAAAAAAAAAAAAAAAACAGAAGGTACTTTAGTCTACAGTGATGAACACACACAGTTATAATATAACTTGTAAGGAAGCAATCGTACATCTAAGAAAGCAGTGTGGGCGCGTGGGCTTGGAAAAGTAAGATAAACTCGCGCAAGCATTGATCCCGAAAGAAAGAAAGAAAGAAAGCAAAAGACTTTGTAATTTGCAGTTGCAAACACAGTACTATGTGATGTAAGCAACCCCACCTCCTCCCCTCCTCTTTCCTTCCCTTTCATTTATAAATATAAACACTCCTCCCTCTATAAGCTCCCACTTGCTCCCCCCGTTGACATCAACTCGCACCTACTACTCTCTTCCTTCCTCCACAACACCAACACTTCATTTCTCTCTCAATTCCCGTCCTGGCGATGCAACGACTACGTCGACGTTGCTCCAACGACGTCGTTCGTCTCGACCTCACTACCCCACCAAACTCCTCCTCTTTATCCATCGACGGTGCAGAATCCACTGAGACAAGAATCCAACGACTTATATCAGAGCACCCTGTTATCATTTTCTCTCGATCTTCTTGTTGCATGTGTCATGTCATGAAGAAACTCCTTGCCACTATTGGTGTTCACCCCACTGTCATCGAATTAGACGACCACGAGATCTCCGCCCTCCCTCCCGCCGCTGAAGACGGTTCCCCCTCCCCCTCCTCTCTTGCCCCAGCTGTCTTCATCGGCGGCACCTGTGTTGGTGGTCTCGAGTCTCTTGTTGCTCTTCACCTTAGTGGACATCTTGTGCCTAAGCTTGTTGAAGTTGGTGTCCTGGCTTTCTCTCCTGGGTATGATAATAATAATAATCCTATCATATCCTCGTAATAACAACAACAGCAGCAATATATTATTATTATTATTATTATTATTATTAAAAAAGGAGTAATGAAATTATGATTTTAGATTTGGGTTTTTAATCTACTGTTATTAATGTAAGTGAACATAAATGATTACTAGCGAGAAATGATCAATTTCTCTGTTTATTTAAGGGTCTCCGCTACAATATAGCAGTAGTAGCAGTAGTACCAGAAGAAATCAAGAAAGTCTGCTTCCAGTTTAAGATTATGTTTTTGTCTTAAATTGGATTTAGATTAAGTAAGTACTTTGTCTGATTAAATATTGTTGGGTTGTCGATCAAGTCAGTTCTAGTGAGAACAAGTAGTGTGTAATATTTGATTTATGAAAGGAGTACTTGCAGGTTTTCAAGATTTCATTGGCATTGTCCTTCCTTCCTTCTTTCTTTCCTTCTTTCTTTCTCCATGAGTTGATTTAATACTAGCTAAAGAACAATCAATCATGCATACAATGCGTGGGACCCATTTCCAATAATTGAAAAATCAGAGCCGTTCAATTTTCTTGGTTTTGGTTTGGTTACTGTGATCATCTTTGGGGGGTTAAGGAGAGATGGGTTTGGGAGTACTACTTGGTGAAAATGACATGAGAGTGGAGACTAGAGGGAGTGGGTTTCTGTCAGATATTCTGACAAAATTCTTTCAATTATTATATATTGCTTCCAAAATCATGCAAGCCCTAGTAATTAATTCTTCTGATTTATAATTTGCGGCCTGGACCAACTCAATTTGAGACACGAATAACAGGTAGGAACAACTCATCTTCACTTCAAAATGTTACGAAAACCACGAATGGAAAAAAGATTCCAGGTTGTGAAAAGAGAGAGCACTAATGGTGGAAACTATTGCTTCTTCTGATCTTTCCCCTTTTCCCACCCTTTCTTACCTGGAAATCGAAAGAGAATAATGGGAAAAAGTGGTGCTTAGTCATGGCTTAGCTAGGCTACCATGTCCAAAAAGTCTAGTAGAACTTACCTCCTAGATTCAAATACATGCCTTACAGTTCATCACATTACTCGTATATTAATTTGGGCCAACAAGTTGTTGTATTTGTATGGATGATCCCCATGTAGATTTATTGCCTTCATTTGCAGTAGAAAACAAAACGAGGGTATAATTTTAATCTGTTAACATCTACTAGTATATAGATTAATGAGGTTTTTTCTGGTGTTAATTTGAGATGACTTGATCATGGTGATCTGTTCTTGAAGAGCTAAAAACTTAGCTGTGACTTAACTGGACAAAAGACAAAACACGATATACATAGATCAAGCTAATTAATTTGTTTAGATGGTAGGTATATAGTATATTTTCGTGAATCTGACAAAGAAGGTTCCCCTAAAAATTAAAGATTTAAAACCAAATTAAGGGGTGATGCCAAATTTGTCACCACTCCACGAGACAGCCTGCAAGGGGGCGGTGTCACCACCCATGACATCGATAAATCTTCAACCACCTGACAGCCTGATATTACTCGCCATCGATCCTGCTCTTTCCACACGCCCATCCTCGCCCCCATCACACACACGGATGCACAAGATTCTTAGCATTAATCTTCCCACTTGGAAGCTTAATTAACTAATATATGTGCAGGTGTACTTGTGAGAAATCAATTGCTAACATCACTCATCTTGGCCCATGATCACCATGGCCATCATGCGTCTAGCACCTTGTAAAGATCCTCCCGAATCCATGTGCTTGCCCTTGATCGTATCTATAATTAAACAAGATGGGCTATAAAAACGTTCTTGTTGCTAAAAGATTTCATTTTTCTTAGTGTTCGAGCTGAGAGACCATAATTTACCCATGTTAACTACTTGAGAAAGATAACTACTGGCAAAGACAGGGAAATTAATGAAAGGCAACCCTAGAGATATCTTCCCTCACCTTACTTGAAGAGACTGTGCCCTTCACTTAGCTAGGCTGATTATAAATTTGTTGGCCAATTCCAGGTCGAGGTTAATTAAAAAACTTGAGAAGAGGAATATATAAGGTACTTCATAGATCTTTTCCCATTTAGGAAAAGAAGACGGGCTGTAGAGGGTGATAAATTATAGTAAGAAAAGGCTTAACCCTAACATAAGGCAATTGGGACCCATTTCCTCTGGGCTTGGAAAGGACAGCTACAGCCTACAGGCTAGGTGATGATGACAATAACAACATCAACAAACCACAGCCACAATTACCACCACCCACCATTAGAGTGCTTTCTTCACTTTAATTTTGTTTTTCACCTTCTTTAATAATGAATCACACTTGGCAAACATGCAATGGTGTTGATATAGCAAGTGACGGACCCAACCCTAGAATCTTTTTTCTTTACACTCCAACGTAAGAAAATCAACTTGTGATTCTGTATATTTGAAAAATACTAATAGCAATATCACCAATTTAATACTCCACAAAAGGTAGGTAATTTGTAGGAGGAGAAGTGGTATTTGATCTTTTTTTATATATATGAGGACATGGGAATTAAGCAATCCAAGTACTATCCCCACTGAAAGTTCCTTGATGGTAGGGTTTTTAGGTGGCACTTTGTCTAAATTAATCAGTCTAAAGCTACAAAAGCATCTTCCCCTTTATTTTTATTTTTATTTTGAATGGTGAAGTCATGGTTGCTTAATAACTCTAGCCTTCTTTATGAGATTCCCACTTTACTCCCACAAATTTTATTCACCCATTTATTATACTATTCACTGTAATTTGCTCTCCCAATTTGGTATAAATTATTGTTATTAGAACCAGCCGTAGTGAGCGGTTCAATCAACTCGTTAATAGACAGGTTAATCCATGTTTATTTCAAGATTATATCTATTTAGGTAAAAAAATATCTTCCTTAAAATAAATAAATTATTAAATTTACCCTTCAAACCAAATTAAACCCGAACCAAAACACCTACTGTCATGTCCACTGTATCATATTTATTATTAGCCCTAAATAGTCCATCTCCAGCCTGGTAAACACCTTCCCTAGATATTCCTCGTATAGTTTACTTACAAATCACCAACTGCCATGTAATTGCACAATTCAGTCATTCTTGCATCACTTCCCAGAGAGAAGAAAAAAGGAAAAAAAACACTCCCATGTCCCATCTCTAAGCAGCTAACTAAAGAGCTTGTGATGTGATGGACATAAATGGCACTGAGACATTTCAGGACAGCATATTCTGATTATAGTTTCTCTTTTTTCCCCCGTCTAATAGAGCCCACTACCTCACTATTATACAGTATTTATTATTTTAATAACTTAGTTGTTCGTGTTTTTCTTTTGGGGTCTCATTGTTCTTGATGCTTGATGATGCAATGGAAGAAAAAAATTATGACATTGTTGTTTATTTTTTTCTGGTCAATTAAACTGAAACCAAGCATAGAGGATTCCAAACACATAGTCGGCAGCACACAGAATGGGAAAGAGAATTGAGGCCATTGAAGCCCAAGATTCGATTCCTATGATTGATCAAGAACCAATATATGCTTGCTAAGAGGATCTTTGAATTTGTTCCAACTGTAGCTCATATAACATAGAATTTGACTTCTGCTGATGACTAATCATTCCAAACAAGAATGTTATGGAGACTATATATATATATTTGGGAATCTGCAGCCACTGATAGAGACCGAGGAAATTGAAGAAGAACCAAGCCCCATTTGTTGACAGGGAGAGCTTGCTACTGCTGCCTTCCCTTGTCACTCCAGTTTCCAACTATCTTCACCTCACATTTTAACATATGGCCATTTTCAAGGTGTCGCCTCACCAGCCAAGTTTTACTGCTGCTGGTGATAGTCATGGCCCAAGCATCCAACCTTCTTTGAAATTCGTCCTCATATAAATTATTTTTTAATTTTTTTTATATAAAATATTAAAAATTTAATTTTTTTAAATTTTTTCAAGTTGATCTGGATCAACCCGTGTAATTTAGGTCCTAATTCTCTTAGCCGAATCTTTTTTGAATCGGGTCTGATAACTATGTGATCTACACTTAGTAAGATTAGTTAGGGATCCATTTTTCACTTTTCATTTTCCCATTTAAAAATGATATTTTAAATTAGAAACAACTATTTTTTTACTTTAAAAACGTAAAAAATTAACAATCAACTGTCAATAATATTCAAAATCAAACAAGTGATTTTATGAAATCATAACAGTGGTAGCAGATTTTTCTTTCAGTAAAAATATTTAAAAAAAAACAATTTTTTTTTTAATTTCTGATTCTGTAATTGGAAAACATAAATAGAAACCTCTTTGGTTGTTTTTGTTTAAAAAAATCAATTAGTTAGCCGTCAGTAATTATAACGTAACATATACTAAAACACCCAGGACAATTATTGTATCAATTTTTTTTTTACTCAATGTTTTTTAGTTGCATCTTTCTAGGTCTAAATTGATGAACTATTTGTAAAATTTTATTAAGGATTGGAAAATTTCAATGATAGGGACCAAAGTTAACAACACGGAGAAATATAATGGCCACTATAATATTCAGAGGAAAAAATCATTTCAGTCCACAAGATTATTTTCTTATTTTTCTATCCTTTTAAAGTTATTTTTATGTACTTTTCTAGCCTATTTGCATGGAATGATTCTTGAAATTATAGTAAAAGTATCAAATTAAAGGTTTGAGAACCAAGTAAAAGGAGGATACAATTGATCTGGCTACCCATATGTGCTACACCAAAATTTATTTTAGTCCTAAAGTACTTAAAAAAAAAACAATTTTGATTTTTGGATGAGAGATAAAAAAAGTCCTGCTGGAAAATGACATTAGAGAGAAAAAGTATTTGGTTGTTACGATTTCAATAACCAAAATTGATGTCAACACGTTCCATTCAACTAGTAGCTAGGATGATATGGAGTTGGTTTTGAACCTTAATCATGCATATAAAAATAAATCAAAGTTGAAAGAGAAAACCTTCTCAGTTTGATTTTGTGTTTTTAAACCATTTTGAAAGTTATTTATCATGATAAAATAGATTTTTAAGGTTTTAGAGATTATGAGTTTGGGGGCCAAAATAGGTGAAAATGGATTTTTCACACCAAATCCTTAAGCCTTGATTTTTCAACAACCAAAATGGTGGCCGGATTCTGAGTAAAAAAATCACGTATTATGTGATTTTTTTTCAAAAAACAAAAGTGTGTTTAGATAGGTATAAAACTTCTTTGGCAAAGATTGCATGAGTTTGAGTTTTGATGATGTTTTTCTAGTATTTTTACATTATTTTTGTTTTTTAGTTAATTTCTTTTTTGTTTTTGAAAAAAAATTATTTTTACACGTACAATTTCTTAAATACTTCACATGCACCCTTGTCTCTTTTTAATTTTTTAATATTAGGTCAAGAATTCAAATGTTTCCATATAATTTCAAATTCATGAAATGATAACATGGCCAAAGTTTTAAGTTCTCTATTTTTAAATTTATTAGATTTTAGAACATCAATAAATCAATTTGTTTATTTTAATATCAAGGATTACGAACTTAGATGTAAGCTGTATTCTACATATTAAAAGTAACAAATACAAAAATATGTTTAGACTCTAGAATGACTAAACTTAACTTATAAAGTTATGGTTTATTCTACTGGGGTGAATCAATTTTTAACCATTAGATAGACCAACAGTTAGAAGAAATACAATAGTGCCTTAGTAATCAGACAAATAACAATACAACTTATCTTAGGTAGGGTGTACTAGAAGCGATATTATCTTTTTTATACACAACTAGTCCCCTTTATCCGAACTTTGAAGATCAGTTAGAATTTTTAGCGACTAAAATATTATTTTACCGATAAATAACAAGAATTTCTTATTTTTTTTTATCCAGGAGAACGATCATTATGACGTTGTACACATGCGACATTGTCTTAGAATCCACTTGTCTGAGCTCATTTCTTTTTGTCTTGTGTTTTTCCCTTTGGAATACCAAAAAAAAATCAGAATCTAATAAAAAAATTGTTACTAATAAGAAATTTTGTCTTCTATGATTGATTGAGTTTTATTTAGATAACTTATTTTCATAAGAAAATAATTTTATTTCTTTACTTTTTATCTTCCAATACCATTCTTTCACTAATAAGTTTTTATTTTTGTTTAAAACAGAGCCCCGAGGCCCAAAACATGACACCTAGGCCCATGAGATCCCTAATCAACAGATCAACAAGAAAGCTCGGGAAAATCGCGGGACTTTGGATTCAAGTCCCACTTTCTTTTCCAAGATGATAACTCTGCAACCACTTTACTTGACGATAAAAAATACAGGTGATTGATCACCAAGAATCAACTAGGTATACAAAATCTGTATCAATCACATTCAACCTTTTTATTTGTTAACAAAAAATAAAGGGTGAATTGCCAGAACCTCAGGAGGAGTAAAGTGGCATCTAGTGCTTGCTATCGTTTAGCTGTATGGAACTCATTTGCATTTCACAATATTTTCCTTCTATAAACCGTATCACCTCATTTTACTCCAATCCTTTAGTTGAGATGAAAAACTAACCAAAACTACTCCCTGCTACAAGCCACCCCATTTCATGAACTTCTTGACCTCATCATACAAAACCAAAATGGCAGCAGCACCAGTACTCCTAAACACATTTGAAACTGCCCCACGATAGAAAGAAGCCACCCCCTCTGCCCTATAAATTTTCCTCCAGCAATCAAGTGTGCTATTATACATTGGTTGTTCCAAACCAGATTGCATCATCATCCGCCTTCGAACTGTATCCATTGGATATGACACCAACCCAGCAGATGTCGTGACTATCTGAGCCACCACCCAACGCTTCCACAATGGCAATTCAGGTTTAGCTGCTTCTCCAGACAAAATCTCCTTCATTGTATCAAACCCACCAAAATATAGACTCCTGTGAACAACCATTCCTTGCAGAGAGGCAGGAAGCCCTCTGTACACTCCTCGAACCCCATCTTTATTGTATATAGTAGTCAGGAAATGAAAAATACCTCGAAATTGACGAGCATCAGTTCTTCCAATGTCAGCAGCAAGGCGGGTGTGTGCTATATCAAGCGGGTAGATTAAAATCAGTGTCGTACAGCCAGCTGCAGCACCCGCAGTGAAGTTGGCAGGTGCGCTAGACAAAAAAGGACCATTTGGATGGTTTCCATTATGCAAGATGTTTTTATAAAGATCCTGCAAAAGAAATTAACAACCATGAGGTCATGGTAGCATAACACGAAATGGAGATGATCCTAATTCACTTGAAACTTTGATATCAATAATCAAAGCAAAAGATCACTTCCTTTTATGCAGCCAAATAAGTTAGAATCCCTATTATTATCTTCTATTGCATTATTAAATTTTCTCATGCCATGGATAATGACATTGTATATCTCAAAGAGACCAGCTACCAAAATAATATTTCAAGGAAAAAGTCATTTTCCACATCTTAGAAGTTCTGAGTAGAACTCAGCCAGCTAAAATATACCAATCCTATTTATAACATCTTGCAATCAACAAAAAATTAGTGAGTGGTATGCAGTTTAGCTATCTGCATGTCCTAATAAAAAGCTTAGGCAAACTTAGTGTCACCATGAGGTTGCAAGAGCATGACCAAGCCTTTAAAAATTTACATTTGTGGAAAAGAAAAGGTCAAAAGCCAACCTAAAAACATCAATAAGAGGTTTTATTCAGCCTTCAATGCATTCAATACACCTGTTAATATCTAAAGTTTGTTTGTCCTTAATTAAACTCTTTTCGCTCTCCTTTTGTGCAACATAGTAGTTCTTGGATCTTCGTTTCTACCGTCTTGCACAAACCAATGGACCTGTAATTAAATCCCATGCCACCTTATCTCTCTAAACAGTGTTTCTTTCATTCCTTGCAAAAGCTCACTCCAGGATCTTCTCACAATTTATAAATCCAAAGTTAATTCACCAAAATTTCAAAATTTATCCACCTATTTTACATGACATAATGAATCTATGAAGTCAATGCATAGCCAGGAACTCTCTGGTTGGGGAAGCATTTTCCATATCTTAAAAGTTCTGAGTAGATCTCAGCCAGCTAAGACAGACCAGTCCTATTTGTAACATCTTGCAATCAACAAAAAAAAATAGTGTGTCGTATGCAGTTAAGCTGTCTGAATGTCCTAAGAAAAAGCTTAGGCAAACTTAGCGTTACCGTAAGATTGCAAGAACATGACCAAGCCTTTACAAATTTACATTTGTGGAAAAGAAAAGGTCAAAAGCCAACCAAAAAATATCAGTAAGAGGTTTTATTCAGCCTTCAATGCATTCAATACACCTGTTAATATCTAAAGTTTATTTGTAATTAAACTCCTTTTGCTCTCCTTTTTTGCAACATAGTAGTTCTTGGATCTTCATTTCTACCGTCTTGCACATACCAGTGCACCTGTAATTAAAGCTCATGCCACCTTATCTCTCCAAACAGCGTTTCTTTCATTCCTTGCAAAAGCTCACTCCAGGATCTTCTCACAATTTATACATCCAAAGTTAATTCACCAAAATCTCAAAATCTATCCAACTATTTTAGATGACATAATGAATCTATGAAGTCAATGTATAGCCAGGAACTCTCTAGTTGGGGAACATTTTGATTTCCAATTCCCAATTGACAAGTTATGCATGAATTTCGTTCTCCTTTTATTTTTAAAATTAGCAAGACCCTTCTTCTAGAAAATTGCTTAAAATTTCTCCAAATTCAACTGTACCAAAATCCTGTTATCAACATTTTCCCTAAAATCTAAAATCCTCATTCCCCTACAGGCAGCAATCAGTTCCAAAGATCCTTTCCCATCAAATCCTATCAGCCCAAGTTAATAATCTTCCTATTTCTTTCTAACTTCAAGATTCTACGTTGTTAAAATTACAACATGACAAACACCAACTAAAATAAAGAACCATCCTTTACAATCATAAAAGGCAACATTCCTATCAGCCCATGTTAAAATAATCCTCCTATTTCTTTCTAACTTCAAGATTCTACATTGTTAAAATTACACCATGACAAACACCAACTAAAATAAAGAACCATCCTTTACAATCATAAAAGACAACATTCCACTTAATACGAAGTGAAATCAATCATTGCAATATTCATGTACTCATATATCAAACATTTCACATACACACACACACATCAAGAACCATCATCAAATACCAAAAACACCCAAAATACTATAAAAACAAACCACCCAATATTCCCACGGACACATTTCATCAAACACCTTACCCACAAACCAAAAACCAAAAAGAACCCAACTTTACTCACCTTGAGGGAGAAATTAAGTGCAACAGAAGGGTAATGTCTAATCACACTACTGCCATTGCCTCTCCAAAGCGAAAGAATCCCTTCTTCTTTAACTGTACGAACAATACAATCAACCATTCCTTTGAATTTCCTGCGTCCACTCCCTACAATTGCCAAATTGCTTTCTTGAGTTTGTAACAGCACCTTTGCCCTCTCAATTGGCGCCACTGTTGTATGCATTACCCCTCCCAGAAATGCACCTGCCAATAGATCTTTGTGAAAGTCTGTCAACCATTTGTACTGCCCTGATGATATTGGTGGCTTTGACCGACCTCCCTTTTCTCCTGGATCGTCATCGTCTCTACTCATTGTTAAAAACCAGAATCAGAATGAGTTTTTCTCTATAAAGATCGAATCTTTTTGGGTTTCAAGAGAGCCCCTTTCGTTGTTTATCTTTATAGTATCTCTAGAAAAGGAGAAATAGTGGGTTTTGTTCGTGTCTATTTTTTCTTGTTGGGTTGGTGCGAGAGATTCCAAAGGAAGAATCTTTTTCTTTCAATCTCCCTCTCTGTAGTTTGAGGGAAATAAAGGAAAGTCAGACCAGGCAATTCCTTTCCCGATGAGTAGTTGATCAGGACTTGTCAGCTTATATACTCTCTTTTTCCTTTGTATAGTCCTTCTCCTTCCATCTAGGAAATCTCTAAGGTCGTTTTTTTTGGGGTTTGACAAGTCAATACATTTTTTCTAACAATTTATTTATCTAAATTATAAATAAAAACCCTCTAAAAAAATATATTCATCATTAAATAAAATCACTATATATATATATATATCCTTGATAACATTTTATAACCTCTCCCCTTTCTGTTCTCATGAAAAGCAACAGCTTTATAATTGATGTATTACTCTCATGCTCACCTAAACATTTTCAAAAATTTTGTTTTCTCAAAATAACTTAATGTTATTTATTTCTTATACATTTTTAAGATTGGAATGCCATTGTGTTGACTTTGATTCCAATTCCTTCTTCTCCTCTTGCATGGCTTCCAAAGTTACCGTATTCTTCATGTAATTTCTCTTCTAATAATATATTTTTTTCTAGAATAATTAAAATATAACAAGAAAAAAAAAGTAACAAAAACCATCTTGTAACATCAAAATATTAACATCATAATATTAAAAAGAAAAAAAGAAGAAAAGGAAAGGAAAGGAAATAAAGAAGGGTAATCATATGAAACTAAAAAGCTTCTGATTCCATGCCCAGTACGGCAGAGCCAACAGTTGCATTTTACTTATTGCAAGATCCTAAGCTGCGGCAGCCTCTCTCATAATTCACATGCATGCCCATCAGGTTCCTTAACTGAAATATTTACAGAGAAAGGCCAAATGTAAAACTTCCTACAATCGCCACCCACCCACATTGCTCCAAAGGGTTTTCTTTTTTCTTCCCTTTGTGTAAGATGTAAGAACAAGGGGTTCGCGTAACGAGCTCCACTGCAGTTGAAAGATGCCAAATTCTGTATTACTGGTAAGCAACAAAGCATTCCAATGCAGATGATGCACCTCATTACAGCAAACATTCTATAAATTCATAACCTCGGCTTCATTGGACAAACCTAAATGAAATCCCACTTCTGTCAAAGCATACAGTAATTAATAATCGAATGTAACTTGATTTCATCTCGCTGAGCCCGAACACACTCACAATTCTCAGGATGTTTCCTCGACCAAGAATACAATTTATGTTAGAATCCGACAACAAAGGTTGAGCAGGAAGCATTTATTGAAAAAACATCAAGGTCACTTTATGAATTAGAAACTAAAATAAGGAAGCCATCACAATATCAGATAACTATCAGACATAAAGGAAAATAGACCATACAACCAGTCACAATCCAATTCAAGATTGAAATACCCATCATATAAATGATTTACAAGAATAAAATGTTCCAGATCATCAAAACATGTATGCATCACCGTTCTAGGGAAGGAATAAAGAGAAGCAAAACACCAGCATCTCATGCATTCAAAATATATTAACAAGTCTCAATTCTTGTAATTCAATAAAGTCATCAATCTCACATTTCACTATAACAATCCAATTCTACTGAAAGATTCTACTCACAGAACAGACAACATGAACATGCGAGAGGTTTGCTGACTGTAAGCTCTGAAGAATGCTTCTGCTCCAATTCTTGAAAAGGACTGCTCAATGATCTCTCTGTTGCAGTAGGGCAGCAAACAAGGGGGGAAAATCAGATAAAATAGTGAAAATCTGTGCAACCAACAATCAGATGCATGGTTACAGTTATAGATTTATTTGACCTATGATCATGCTTCAATTGATGAAAAAATCAAAGTTACCAATCACTGTCACATAATTCATGGTTGCAGTCAAATATTTGCTTATTACCTTTACTGCAATTCTATAATGATTAGGGACGGTAAAGACAATATACACATGTTACTTGCTAACATTATGTACATCCGTCTTATCATTAGAAGTCCAAGTTAACGCTGCAGCACCTGTTTATTAATCAAACGCTAGAGTTGTCCAAAACATGCATAGATATAATACTTTGAGGAGGAAAAAAAGAAGGATAATTCAATTTTTCTAGTTGACTAGAAAATCATATTCCAAGATATATGACAAATCAAGGAGACGATTCAGGACCCTAAGAATATCTCATGCAAATTAACACCAGAATTATTTTTCTTCTCTTACTAAATCTAAAGTTTTCTATATTTATGCTTCCAATTTGGCTTCCTCACTCCTTGCAATGATTACACAACAAACAAATCGATCAAATATAAGTACAGAATAGCTCCAGATCAAAAAATACATGCAACATTTCTTTTAAAGAAAGCACATTACATGCGCATTTTGGAGACTTCTAAGAATATCCTTGAAGTTGGAATATGTTGTAACTGAGTTCATCTGGTCATGGACCTTAATATGTTCTTTTTTTGGCAGGTGCAAACTTCACAAAATACAAGGAATCTACTTATGCCATCATTTTTTTTCCTATCTATTCTCACAGCTCTGCACTCTGCATCCAATTCTAGATTGTTCTGCTGCTCCATTGACACTAGTCCCAGAAAGCAAGCAAAATCAAAGTCTTTAACCAGAAATCATTGCTGATATCAACTTTTACCCTTTGGCATACTTATCAACATAACCCTGCACAACAAAATGTGAAAATGGTATTGCCAAGGAAAAAAAATGAACATAATTAAAGACCATATAGAATCTAATCATACATAAAACATCTTTTTGAAGTCGCAACTCCCACAAATTTCCCTGTTTGGTGTCCCAGAACTTGTCCATTTGCAACAAAGAAGTTTCAATCATATTTTGAAATACTATTCATGATGGTCTCAATCACTAAGAATGATATTTTGTGTCTGCACTTTATGTGATTTTTCAATAGTATGGGACAATTTTTGTGGAAGGCTGTTGGTGTAACCCTACCTTCCCTTGATAAATTAAATACAACTGTACAATTCATTGTAGAGAGTTAAAAAAACTACACGACAACAAATCCTAACTCCTAGGTCCCTCTGAAAACATTACTAGATAGAGATGGCTAATGGTTAAGAATTCAAGTTCTGCACTTTCCCTTTCAGTGGAAAGGGGCAGGATTGCAGAGGAAGCATATTGACCGGAAAGTTGTCAAGCTGCATCAGGCACACATCGATGCCTGTTTCCCACCCATGACTTCTAAGTCTAGAATGACAATAACCACTATCATGATCGTACTTTTTTTGGTAGTAAGAAATTGATGTTCCAATCAGTAGAATCATAAGCTGAGCCATGAGGTTATGGGAAACCTATCATTGAATGTGTACCATGTGAGATTCATAGTGCTAGATAACATGCATCAAGTGTGATATTTCTTAAAGAAACCCTTTCTAATCATCTGCGGCTTCTGTTTTCATACACATAAGGCCATAAATATAAGTATCAACTGTCTTTGCCACTTGAATAGAGACCATTATTAAATGAGCTTGTTTGTGTGTGTATTTGTGTCATGAGAAAACTCTTTCACATATCAGTTTCAAGGTAAAAGAAAGAAGGATTTACCATCACAAGTTTTGTTAATTTCTGTTGCGATGAGTCAATGTAATGATCCATTTTTGCCTTGGACTTGGGTATTTGATGGCTCTTCATTGCTCCTGCAACCTTATCAACCGTCTTCTTGACAATAGTCTTAAATGCTTCCTTACTCATGTTACCCTGTTGCCATGATGGCTTTAAAACCTCCTTGACAAAATCTGCAAGGGTAACCTTAAAGAGCTTCATTGATCTGGACTCCTTGCTCTTTTTGCTCTTCTTTGGAGACTTAATCTGATCAATCTCCATATCACCCATATTCACATTCACTACAACAGGAGTACTCTGGCTCTGATTCTCAACATCACCCACTTCTGCATCTGCAATCTCACCAAACTCCTCATTATCAAGAGATGTGGAAACCGCAATGCCTCTAACTTCTTTCTTGTTTTCTTCAACATCCAATGATTTGTTTGAGGCACTAAGCCTCGGCATAACATCAGTGTCAATGGGTTCCCACTTCTGAATGTGATCAAGTCTCTTAAATGAGTTTGAAGTTGGCTCAATGCTGTCTAAAAACGGATCATACTGATCACCTCCTGAGCTAGGAATAATTTGTGCAACCCCCCTGGCAGAATTGGGCGAAGGTATTGGATGTCTTGTTCCAACACTGACACCTTGTCCATCAAGTGAAGCATGGTTCAAACATGAAGAATGATCATCCTTGCAAGAACAGGATGGAACCTTTTCTTGCCTTACAACATCAGAACTGAATCCGGAGTTGAGTGGCTGCTCAAAACTAGTTGGAAAAGAATTCAGGTGAGATGGCTGATTTGAGTCCAGAATATCTGGTGGGAGTCTAGATGAAGAACCCACCTTCCCAGATAGACCATACACGTTATCAATAGCAGAGGGATCCAAACCATAGGGTGGTTGCTGCTGCTGCAGATATTCAGAGCCAACAGTAACCAAGTCTGAGGCAGTTTTAGGAATGTCATCTTTCAAACAGGGCTCCTCATTATTTTCTGAGCAATCCTCAGAAGCATAATCTTGAACAAGTTTGAATGGGCTGCTGCCTCTAAAAACTTCACCAGAATATTTATCAGAATTGATGCATCCAGCAGCTGCCATGATCCTTAATGAACTTTTTTCATCAGCTCCTGCTGAATTAATGACTGGGCTATGAACTTCAGAAACTGACTCCCCAGATGTCAATTGGTTATAACAATTGATGAGTTTTGAGCCTGTAATTGGAAACAAGATTAACTCTAAACTTAAGGGCATGGAACAAGTGTACAGGTTATTCCTGTACAACTAACATGAGCAACCTAAAGTTTCAGGCCAGCAAATAACTCAATATAAGCACAGGCATGTGCTATTAAAGCTTTGCAATATATAATCCATAATATATATAAAAGCACGAACTACTTACAAACTTTTGATTTACTATTATACCCTTAATACAATGCTAATATTATAGTATACTACCAATACTAATAAGTAAATCCAATCCCATCTCTAATTCAGAAAAAGAACAATATTGGTAAAATTACAAAGGAAATTATTAATTCCTAAAAAATAAGCTTTTTATATTGAATCCTAAAATATAGGTTAATTTCCTCTCTCTTTTTCATACTTTTTATTTATACACTAGATAAAACCCAAATAACATAAAATAAGCTACTAATATCACTTCTAAACTATATAATAATGTATTGATACTTTATTTTGACAATCAATTAGGTGTTTCCTAAAATCCCATTGGATGAAATATATCCCTTTGTCTTTGTTTGTGTTGTTCTAATGATGATATTGATGTTGCGGTGACCCAAGCTAGTTATCTAAGGAGAAAAATTAGGAAGAGACTGTCCAAGTAGGGAAAACTAGTGCGTGGGTGAAACATTTACCTTGTTCATCATTATTCAGCCTTGAGGAGCCAGAGAGAGATAAAACCATTGTGGAAGCGTCAGATTGTGCTGAACTCTGCAGTTCATGCAACTGCTCTCTTACATCAAATGCTCCAGCTATCAAATGATTACCATGAGTTTGACCTCCAATAGGGTAATTTACTGCCTGGTCATTGTCAGACTGTGTAATGTCATCTGAAAACAACTCACCGATGAGTGAGAAACAAATGATGAGGTGAATGAATCACTAATACCCGCAATGCAAATACAAAATATGACTCATCCATAAAAGTACATACAAATAAAATAAACAGTTACAAAAACTTCTCCAAATTGGATCATCTGTTCAGGTCATTCAACATGAAATCTTTTCATCTACAAACTAACAAGCATTTCAATGAAACATCATCCACAGCACCAATCTATTACTTCTAGACAAAATAGCATGGGGAGTAGCTGCTTGGTGTCACATTGGCATACGACAACCAAACAGCAAACCATATCCACTAGATAAATTACCTTAAGTTTAAGATTGAATTTAAATAAATAAATCAATAAAACAAAACCAAGGAAAGATTTCTTTAAAAAAAATTGGACAGAAACAACAAATTTCCAAGAATCATAGATATTTTGCATGTTGGTCATACATCAGTATCATGATGTAAATGAGAAACAGTCAGGCATCTCATTTTCTCTTTAACATTGAAAAATTAACATAAACAACAGATCATAGGTTTTATGAGATTTACATGCTTCAAAGAGAGGGATAGAGACATAAGAGAAACATAAATTAACTTAGCAAACATTAGAAAACAAACACCTTATGAAGTAGACTGAGAAAATACCAATAAGGTACTAACCTTCCATCTCCATATCAGAGTCAGAAGACATGTGGGATCCAACTGCATCCATCAAATGACTGGGTTCGGAAAAAGTCTTTCCTTCATCCAATTTAAAACACACCCCAGCACCACTTCCACCTTCCAGATATAAGTTGTCATCACGCATGAGAACATTATGTCCACCTTGATTGAGAGGAATGACTTCATTGGTGGAACTAGTAGGGCCCAATTTATCACCAGAAGGTTTGGAGGAATTGGAAGCAAAATCAGAGTAAAATTGTGGAATGGAACCATCTAGCACGGGTGCAGATAATGGCATCATGTGGGAGTTATGCAGAGGTGGAATGGGTGGTGCACAAGAGGTCGGTGGTGGGGGCAGTGGTGGTGGTGGTGGGGGAGGAGCTGTGGAAAGCATTTGAGGATTTCCAACGTGAGGCTCAGCAGAACTCCCAGAGAGAGCAGGAGTCAGGAAACTGGAAGTTGGAGGAAGAGGTGGGGGAGGTGGAGGGGGGACATGACCCTGCACACCAGCTAGTTGTTTTGGCAACGAATGAACTGGAGATTTATAAAACCCCTGACCTTGTGAAGGTGGTGGAGGAGGCAAACCTCTATAAGGCAGCGAGGCCTGTAACATTTCAGGACGGTGTGAACCAAAGGGAGGGGGAGGGGGAGGCACCGATGCTAAATAGGAAGAATGCTGTGAATTTTGCTGCGCAGGTGCATAAACATGTGGCATGGGTGCACTTCCATGAACTGTTGCAGAAGAGTGCAAATAAGGCTGACCCGGGTTAGGCGTCCTGCCAGGTGCAAGTTGCTGAACTGCAAGATGTTGGGGCATAGAAACATGCTGATATCCAGGCAAACTTGGCTGACTAGTGTGAGGAGGTGGCGGAGGTAGAGGGCCTTGTTGGAAACTGTGGGGGAGCGGAGGTGGACGGTGTAAGTATGGAGGGGCAATCGGTGTTTGAGGACCTTGGCTGCCAGACTCGGGATTGGAACTGCCTTGACCATACATATTGGAGAATTTCAACAACTTTGCGTAAGCCTCCCTCAATTTTCTACAGAACTGCCTGTGGAAATGAAATAATTAAATAAGTGCTTAACAAATTCATCTTGAAAACACAGAAAAATGGGTTTTTTTTATCAAAATATTGATGTGAATTAATTACGAATGTGGAATTGAATACACCAACCAATTACATCTCAACATGCTAAAAAAAAAAAACACAGCAAGATCATCTTCAACAAAATTG
>Ga0307517_10004630_pt1 | contig 21061 bp, 9 predicted proteins | sample 23_EM_MG_FD_194515 | JGI IMG/M metagenome (GOLD analysis project Ga0307517, IMG submission 194515) | Populus trichocarpa ectomycorrhiza microbial communities from riparian zone in the Pacific Northwest, United States - 23_EM | ecosystem: Host-associated > Plants > Roots > Unclassified | place...
TAGAAAAACATTCCAATAAAATTAAAAGAATACGTTCCTTGAACAATGCATTTTTTTATTTAATTTTTCACAGTTCCATCATCTAATGGTATGTTGACAACATTTTATTTATTAAAATAAAAATGTACGACACCAAATTGCTATACATTTTGTATGTTTTACCAAAAGTTCTAGAATCAGTAGCAACACTCCAGTGGAATTTCCAATAGAAATTCTGAGGGAATATTGATTTTGTCGAGATTTCAAATTTTATTTTGTTTTATTTTATTTGTTATGATTTTCAAGCCAACAATTGCTTGCTCACAATAAACTCAGAACCATAAATAGTGCAAATTCATATTCAATAAAACCACAACAAAAGGCATAGGAGGTGAAGTATACCCCTAACAATCTCAAACCATAAATAGTGTTAATTCATCTCTAAAAATTGATTTATGTAAATTTCACAATGAATAATGCTAAATGAATATACCTATAAGTTTTCACAATTGAAATATTTAAGTAGAAAATTCATTTAAATAATGCATAACAATGAGATAAGTATAATTTCATACACAAACATTAAAAAAAAATAGAAATGAAGAGATACTAGAAGGAAACCAATCAAATTCTAATTGAAATACAACCATATCAACAAGGTGAAGTATACCCATTACATCACATTAGAGATGCTGAAGGTGGAGATGGAGGAAGAGAAAGAAATGATCAACCAACAAGTACAGGAGCGGGAGGAAAAGATACATTCATATCAATAATTTATCCACTTCCTAGCATCTACAAATTAATGCCTATATATCGTGATTTCCTTTTAGAACAATCATTAATTATTATAAATAACAGATAATCACATCATAAAAAATAAAGCCATAAAAAATAGCAAATATTTATCATGCAATTAAGTAAAATAAAGTCAAGTGACATCATTGTAGGAAAGTCATAGATGGGAGGTGCAAGACCTTCACGTGCAACCAGTAGGTGCCAACATGCCTAAAATAAATTACTTAGCAATGCATTTTATCTTTTGCTTATTTAATGCCTTACCTTAAATAAATATCAAGGAAATAGATTATGTAGAAATTTGGTAAAAGAAGTGAATGTGGAAGGAGGAAATCTGATTAGTCATCCAAGGAACTTGGAGACTAATGAAAGTAGTGAAACTAATATTGGTCATAATGAAATTTTCATGATAAAGGAAAATAATCTATAAAAAGAAAAGTAGAGAATTAATTAGTCATTTAAAGTAAGAATGACAAATAATAGTAGCAATGTGGAAATCGACATAAATTGATTAGTCACTTGAATAAAAAGACTAATAATAACGATGAATATCATTGTCGGTATGGATTCATTACCAGGTGAGGGTAATTAATGATATCATAGGTATTTTTATCGACATAATTTGTTTAGTCACTTAAGAAAATGCGACTAATAATAATGATGAATATCGTTGTCGGCATATATTAATTACCAAGTGAGGGTAATTAATGATATTATTTACATTAATATCGACATAAGTTGATTAGTCACTGGGGAAAAAGGTGAGTAATGATAATGAAAAATGTTGTTGTCGGCATGAGTTAATTATCAGGTGAGGTAATTAATGATATCATGGGTATTAATATTGACTTAAATTTAATTGTCATTTGGGAAATGATAACTAATGATAATGATGAATGTCATTGTTTGCATGGTTAAATTATCAAGTCGAATAATCAAAGGTGTCATGAATAATGATGTCAATATAAAGTGATAAAAAAGGGGATAAGGTTTTGTACGATACAATAATAGATGGTAAATTAATTAGTTTTAAGTCTGAGAATAATTAGTGATCAAAGAGGAAATATTATTATAGAAGTAATTATTTTCTAAGGCAAATAATGTGTTATATTAATTATATATTTTTATGTTGTATTACAGGTTCATTCCACACTTATTTGGAATAGAGTGATTTGTGCTTGTGTTCTTTTATGTTATAATTTAGATAGTAATATAACTTCATTTTGGGTTAATGTGTTGGGATTTAAAACTTAGTAAATTAATGACATCGTGAAATGTTGAACTAATCTATAACTTTCTAGTTAATATATAAGTTCAACATGTATAACTTTCTAGTTTTTATGTGGTGACATGTAACTTATTAGTTAATATTTTCTAGTTAGATAAATGTGATATTTTTATATTTTCCTTAATTTTGTTGTTATAATTTCTTTAATTCTAAAGATAATTAGTAATACAATGTAACTTTTTATGCTATTAAAGGATAATAAATAGTTTGTATTAATGAGTATAGTTTATTTGAGATTGTGGTGATCATTGAAAAAATATCGAAGATGATTGGATTGTGTGATAAAAGATGGTTAATATGAAAATTGATGAGGTTGATGACTTGGTAGTGTTAACAAATAGGAGAAATGTTGTTGAATTTTAAAAAAATAATAAAAAAATAATGGAAAATCTAGTATTAATATGTATGTTTTAATTCTGGAAATTTGAAAAATACAAGGTTGTTACATATATGCTCATCAAATTCTTTACGCCATTAATATAGTTTATCAATATTTCTTAAATAATGCAGGGAAAGATAAGCTAGGGGTGTTCAAAATAACCGATTAACCGAGAAAACCGATAAAACCGAAAAGAAATTAATGAAAAAACCGAACCAAAATTAAAAACCGATTAAACTGATTTTTAAAACCATAAATTTTAACAGGTCCGGTTTGGTCCGGTTTCTGGTTCAAAACCGAAACCATCAAGCAAGGCAACTATTTATACCATAAATTTTTGTTAATTGTTTAGTGGGTCTGGTTCGGTTTTGAACCAGAAACCGGACGAAACCGGACCAAACCGAACCCACTAAACAATTAACAAAAATTTATGGTATAAATAGTTAAACCATAACAATACATAACCTTCATGTGCCTCTCACCAAAAGCCGCCTTCTTCTCAGAGAAATTCCCAATCTTCCTCTCAATTAATTCACAATCTTCCTTTCCCAGTTTCCTTTCAATTTTCAACTGTACATCAAAACAGTTGCCTTGCTTGACCATCTGTGTTTCAGCGTTTGTCTCCATCTTTCTTCTCTCTTTACTCCTGCATCCTCTTCTATTCTAGCAAGTTGCAGCAGAAGGAAATGGCTTCTTCATTAGATTAGCAACACAACTATTTTGTTACCCTTTTATCCACCCTAACCGGTAAGCATCCAAATCTGGATGGTGCCTTGCTAGAGTACCCATGGATGATGACTGGGTCTGGGAAGGCGCCATTAGTCTGTGATGTCTGGAAGCCATCAAGCATCATCTCTTTGGAAGGATGGGGTGCATTGTGGAACTGGAGAGGGATCAGATCAGGACTTGTTCGAGATTCTATTTTTGGTGGGGTATTCTTCAGTGGCTGGCAATTTATGCACGATGTAATGCTTAACTGGAAGGCAGTTGGGATGGATCCTATACCTAGGTTTGAAAAAAATATCCATCTACTAATTTGAGCAAGACTCCTTGTTAAGTGCTTCTAATGATATTCTTGAAACCTACAACTGTGTTGCTAATCTGTAATAGTTTTGTAATTCCCAAGTTGGAAAGGCATTTTTTCATAATATATGGGCATCTTCATTACATCAAGTTATGGCAACAAGCTGTGAATTCAAAGTTATAAATTTTAAAGCTCAATTTAATGTAAGCCAATTTAAAAAAACCCAAAAAAAAAACCCATATATGATGGGATTAGGTTTCCCGGTTTTTTGCCAAAAAAACCGGATTTAACCGAACCGGACTGGTTCGGTTTGAACCAGTTTTCGGTCCGGTTTAGTTAATATTTTACAAAATTACTGTAATTCGGTTTGGTTGGTTTTTTTAGTCTAAACCGAACCGAATCGAACCATAAACACCCTTAAGATAAGCTATTTGATGATGAATGATATCGATGTTGTACTTAGAAAAGGCTAAGAGAAAAAGAAGAAGAAGTTAAGAACAACTCTGTATTGGTAGGGACAACTAGCCCTATGACTACGGGTTACAATGGGTACCCATAGGTCATATCTTACAAAATCCATACCCGAACCCGATTAATGTTTTTTACTTGAACCTAAACCTAATCAGGTTTTAGGTATCTAACGGGTATCCATTGGGCATCAAGATCAGTATTAGAATCAATATAAAAGTCAGCAATAGAGAACTATATACCTCACTTAAAAAAAAACCAGAATTACCAGAACTAAAACATTAAAAAAATAAAGCAAAAATCACCAAAATCAATAGAGAGAACTCAATATACCCCTCAAAGATCCTATCTTGTTTTACATAAGAAAATAAAATCCATCAAGATCAATCACCTGAACAAATATAGAAACAAAGAACTCAATATGCTTCCCTTTTAAAAAATAAACTAAAATCTTCAACCATATAATGAAACACACATATAATCCCCACGTATACTACAAATAACAAAATCACAAAAAAATAAAAGAGAAAAAACAAGTGTGGAAGTCACCAAACACTTATTGATAGAAAAAAAAACATTCATAGTTTCATGGCTAACTCTGAAGTACAAGAACCAATACTCTCTTCCTTTAAAACACAACCTTCGTCACTTTATTAATTCTTTCATAAAAAAAACAGAGAGAAGGCTTTGGAGTTATTGTAAAGGAAAAGAGACTGGAAATATGGCTTAAAAGAAAGAAAAGAAATAAAAGAGAGAGAGGCCTTGAAAGGGAAGTATAGTTAGGGAGGGATTAAGAAGAGAATGCAAGTTGAATGAGAGATTACAGGGGAAAATGAGAAATGACAATCCTAATTTTTAGCCTCTAAGGTTAATGATTTAGTTTCGGGTCGAGTTTAGGTAGGGTTTTGGGTCGGACATGGCAATATCCATACCCTATCCAAACCCGAGCAGACAAAAAAATTCTTACTATTTGGTTCGGGTCGGTATCAAATATGTATGAGTAAAATTGTCATCCCTACCCATGACATTTGATGGGAAAAAAAACAATGAGGAATAAACTATCAATAAAAAGGAATCTCATACTATTAATAAAAACACTAAGAAACACAAAATAGAGTCATCAACACCAACATAGACTAAAGCCAAAAGCTATTGATGTCATGTCAATGGGGAAAAAAAGCAACAAAAATTAGTGGCAATGGGAGATGGTGAAAAACAAAAATAACATAACAAACAATGCATAGACAATCTGAAAACCTCGTAGAACAAATTATTTACAAGCTAGAAAAAAGACGGAGAAGCCCGTTTAAACCCAAGTCAACTACAGGGAGCTAAGACATGAAAACAACCTGCATGTTGAAAGGGAACAAAAAAACAAACAGAGAAAAACATAACTAAAAGCAAGGAAAAAATAAGAAAAAAAAACAAGGAAAAAAACAACCAGGCTAATAAAGAATGAAAAGTTAAAATAAAATAGTATGACAACAATGAAAGCTTAAAACAAAAAGGAAATGTAGAAACAAAATGCATGAAAGAAAAACGATAGTGAACTTATGAAGCCAGAACAAAAAAAAACACTATTAAATTATACCCCCTATAAAAGTGATTTGAAAGGATGAAAGAAACAGAAAGCAAGAAGTATCAAATCAAAAACCAATATAAAATGACATTTAAAGTATAAACAAATGAAAAAAAAACCCCAACAAAAATAGTACAAGGAAATAAGCTTATCTGATTCAATTTCAGTGGGAATTAAACATAAGTAAAAGAGATTAAAGGAAACCAAAATAGAACATTCAGTTAAAAAAAAAGGTGATTTCCAATAAAAACAACAAGTATTCCAATACTAAGAAGAAACCCACAACTATACAAGTGAGTTGTGCATTTAATAAACATTAATGTTATTGTCTAAATCATATGAAGAAGCAGCTCCTAATCTAGAGCCACTCAAAAGAGAAGCTAAACCAAACCCAAGAAGAAACTCCCTAAAAAATACAGCAACCACCTAAAATTAGAGCAACAAAATAGTGGAAGCTCAGCAACGAAAGCCTAGCCAAAGAGGGACGATTCCCAAAGCCACCCAAGGCTTGCAAAAAAAGAAGAAGAGAGATTTATGCCTAAAAAAAGAAACAAATAAGGCATTGTTCCAATCCACAACAATTACTCTTTACATCTACAATGTTTATACCATAACTTTTAGTTTTTTTTTTTTTTGTAATAATGATACAAGAGAATAGGTTTATCTCAATAGGTTTGCTAAAATACTAAGTAATAAATTAACATATCAATTGCTATGTCAACATGAACTATCAATATGATAAGTCATTAAGATAGCCTATTAATTGTAAACCTCAACAAAAAAAAGAACTGAAGGTAGTAAGGTCTCGATGAGTAATGAAAGCTTGGGGTTTAAAAGAAATGAATAAATAACAGAAACAATAATTATTGTGATGTGAAATGAAGAGGATTAAAAGAGGTCTTTAAAGTATAGAAAAACAAAATTTAAAACTAGAGGGAGAAGGAAAAGAAAGTGAAGAGGAATTTGATTTTCATTTGCATTTTCATCTTGATTTCATCTTGTTAAGAGGTAAGAAATCATAAATTAAGATTGGTTTGAGTTTCTTTTGAGTTTCAGATGATGATATGTTGAATTTTAAATTATGAAAAATTAAGTTGATGAATTAGATTGTTTAAATTGGTAATCTTGTTATGGAAATATGTTAGTAGGCAAGATTAAAGATTGATTCAAGTGAAATTAATGTAAAATTTAAAGAAATATTTATTCCTTCCTTGTATACCATCTCCGGCCTAGAGAGAGAAAATAAGGGGGTTGGATTTTTACTTGATTTCTTAGTTGATTTGCATTAATTACATGATAAATTAGACTAATTAGGATGGAAAATGAATGGGCCATATGATGTGAAAAATTTAAAGAAAACATTTATGTCTTCTTTGAAGGTGAATTTTGACCAAGACTAAAGTAGAGAGAGATTGAATTTGTTGGTTACAATTAAAATGAAATTTATGCTTAACTGTGTCATATAATGAAACTAATGAATAGGTAATATGGAATTGAAGAAAAATTCTAAAGAAAATTAAAATCTCCTTTATTAATGAAGTTAAACTAAACTAGTGATGAGAGAATTGAATTTGCTAGTTCAAAATTTTATAGAATTTTTGTTTAGTAGTGTTATATAACATGTTTAATGATTTGAAAAGAAATTAATTGCATGAAAACTTGAAGGAGGACTCGTGTTCTTCTTAGTGTGGAATTCAACCTAAACTAACAAGTGAGGATGAGTTTGGTTGACTTAGTCGTTATGGTAATTAGGTTGGTTAATGTTAGGTGAGATGCAAAATTATTCGAGTGATATGAAATTTTTTTAAAAATTAGAATGAGAATTTATGACCCTTTTAATAGTAATTTCGACCATATAAGAGAGTAAATGGTTTTAGATGGCTTAATTTAAATTGATGAAAAATTATGTTTGATTATGTATATGGAGTGTTTCTAAGATAATGTATGAGGAAGTTGCATGAAATTTTGAAAGTGAGCCATGGATTGTTACATTCAAGTTTCAATCATATTTGGAAAATGGGCTTCGTGTAAATTGTTGTTTCAAAAATTATTGTTAAAACCCAATTTCAAATATGATCAAATATGTCCAAGTTGAAAAAAACAAAAAGAAAATGCCATGAGATGTAAATGTTGATTTTCTACTAAGAATTCTTATTAAAATAAAAAAGGGTAGTTGTGAGTTGTCGTACTGAATGAGATTAAGCTGAAGATAAATGTTAAATGGTGATTTAGCATGTATAAAAAAGATTTGGTTAAATAGGCCAAGAAACTATAGGAGATGACTAATTTTAATCATGAAAAGTAGTTATAAATTTAATATATCTTGATGGATTGATGTGAATGAGTAAATGGAAACTATAATGAAGTTCTTGGTTTAATTTGATATGAAATTATTGTTTGAAACTTCTGTGGTATAGGGGAGGTTGTAGAGTCTGGTTAGCAACAAGAAATTTCATACGGGTTCAACCACTAGGTAAGTGCCTTGCACCTTTTTCTATTAAAAGCGTTTCTTAAGTTTCAATAACTATAATTTCTTGAAGTGTGTTATGCATCTATTTTAATTGTAATATGTGCCATGAAAGAAAAAAGACAAGGATGAAACTAGTTATCCGATAATAGAGCTAAAACCTGATAATAAAATATGTTATGAAACTAGTTACTCGGTAGTAGGCTAGTGGCATCAATTTGTTTGATGACTGAAATATGTAATTTGATTTAAATGAATTTATGTAGAGTTAGTATTGCCTATATGACTGATTTGTCGGGTTGTCAATAAAATGTTTGGTGAAACATAATTGTTAAATAAAAGTGATGAATTGTGTTTATGGCATTGAGTGCCAAATTAATAAGAATTTTATGATTGAGTTCATGATATAGATTGTTGAATTGATAATTGCCTAACCTTTATGAGGGATGGAGACGAAGATTGTATCACCAGAGAAGAATGCATGGAAGGGTAAATAATCTAGTAAATTCAAATAGTGATAAGGAAGATGATCTTCGTGATGAGGATGATGATGTTATAATATAAAGGATGACTTGGAGATAAAAATGGATTAATTGTATCGTTATTTTGGGAAATCAAGTAAAATATAAAGTAATGTTGTATTGTATGGATTTTAGTATAGAAAACTTTGTGATTATTGTGATAATATAATAAAGTGAATATAAATATTGATTTAAATAACCTATGTGGTATAAGTTGGGATGTTTTGGGGACAACCTTGTTTGGTTCCCAGGAGGGAATTGTTATAAGAATATATGACAAAAAGAACAAATGGACAAAGATCGCTGACAACAAAAGTAATGGTTGTTTAAAATTGTTAAAACATATGGAATGATGTGTTTGATAATGTGTTACTAGGATATAAGTGACACAATTTAGAATAGTTCTCGGTGTGCATGTATGAAATTATGAAATATGTATCTAATAGCATGTTTGTAAAATGATATAAATTGACTTGACAATCAATGTGATATGAAAATAATTTATGGTTGTTTTAGTGGCAGAATGATGTTCCATTAGTGATGCTGACCACGTGTTGGAACATGATTGCCAATCGCGTTGTTCATAAAAAAAAAGAGAAAAATTATGGTTAAAAGTATAAAGTTATGTGAGGAGAATCTACTAGAAGCATGATTATACAATGGAAAAGAAATGCAATAATATTCCAATCATAGGATGTAATGGATCACTAAATTGAAAGGTAAGGTAAATCTTGAATATGTTTTTATTCGGTTGGGTGCAAATATGTTAACAACGGTGTAATGTTGCTGATATAATATGACAAGATAAAATTGGTGATAATACAACTGAAATCAACCATCAAAAGACAAGTCAGTTGCTAAATAATCAATGGTATGAAGAACAAGAATTTTAAATTGTTGAGTATAGAAGTCAAATCACTAAAAAATATTAGATATCATTTATGTTTGTAAAGGAATGAGTCTCCATGATATTTCTTGTTATATAGATAATGTTGCCTATTAACACGTGGGTAGAAAAATTTGTTTAATGGATGACATGATAAGTGTATGGAAATATATTTATATAAATCCGGCATGAAGGGTTCAAATAATGAATTAGACGTAAATAGCAAAATTAAGAATGATTAAGTTTATGGGTGTTGACATATATATATATATATATATATATGGTAATAAAAAAATGATGCATAAACTAAGTTTTTGAATATCAAATTATAATTGATTTTGAATATTATATATTGATTCCTTATGAAACGAAAAGTAAAGATTATTATGAACACTATGTTTGCAGGATTTTTGATTCCTTATATGTTAGCTTAACGAAGGAAGATCAAGTTTAAGAAATAGACCGTAATAATCTTGTATTCTGTAAAAAGAAAATACCCTAATTTTCTTGAGTTTAAGGCTCGAAAAAATTATTTTACATGTAGAAATTCTAGGGTGTTACATTAACAATCAAGTTAGTATATTTTCCAGGGTCATTTTTGAAAATAACATGGTAAGACAAAATACTTGGAAACTAGTAAAAGTAAAAGGAGCTTTGGATAAAAATATAACCGAAAGAGTTACGCTATTGAGAACAACACAACCTAGTAAATCGCATTGTTTCCAATATCACAATCTATAATTGTTTTATAGAAAAATCTTAATTGTATTATTAAAATTAATGATGTATCAAATAAATATGAACCCAAATCTCATCCTTAACTATCCTAAACAAAACTATTTTTTCACAAGTTAATGATGTACTAGATAAACAAAATATATGTTTTTTATTCTTAAAATCTCTGTAATGATGAAAAATAGAATTGGAGTTTACTAATTTTATCTTTGCATTAAATCTTATTCATAAAATTGGAATAGAATTTCTTAATAGGTTTGTCATAGTCAATTTAAATTTCAATAGAATTTCTTAGCTTAGTATTGTTAATTAATTAATAATTATGAATGAAATTTTAGGAATAAAATGACTTCAATAAATCAGTTGTTTAGAAAGTATCTTTATTTGAAAAGATGCAGAGATGAGATTTGGGTTCATGTTTACTTAATAGAGTTTAATAGAGATACGATTAAAAATAAATAGATAAATACACACACACACACACACACACACACACACACACACACACACACACATATATATATATATATATATATATATATATATATATATATACATTTGTTATATTTTTTTTATTAACGTAAGTGTCTGGATCAGCTTGTGCGTACTTCGATTAATTCCACGGTTCTGAAGTTTCCAGTGGTCCTGAGATTTGTGAGGCTCGAACCGGTAATCTATAGAAAAAAAACTAATTATTTTTAAAAAATTAACTCTTCACCTTAAAGACAAAACAATAGTTTTTCAAAGTACAAAGTGTAAAAATGATGACAACGACATCTTTTATGTTTTATATTATTCTAATAATTATTTTTAAAATATTTTTTATTTAAAAATATATTAAAATAATTTTATTTTATTTTTTAAAAATTATTTTTAATATCAACACATTAAATTAATCTAAAAAAATTAATTTAAGATAAAAAAAAATAAAAAAATTAATTTTTTTTAAATATTTTTAAAACATACTTTTAAACATAAAAACAAACAAATTATTAAAATTCAAAATATTTATATTATAATACGAGTAGAAAATCCGCTTGCTATTTACCAGGCTAAGCCCCTGGGATAAGTAGCAATATTATGCGCAGAGTACACCTCGGCAATCTACCTTCTGCACCCCTAGTTCTAGCAGCAGAGGTCTAGGTCCTGAGTCCTGAGTCCTGACTAGCTCGGTGGATTTCATTTCCTATGACCTCTACTCCGATAAAAGCAAAATTTACCAACTGTAATAAAACGTAGCTTTCTTCAAAACGTGGAGGTCTGTTCCTGAAGGGCACAAGAATTACAAGCTGAAATTATTGCTTCGGTCCTGCTTGTTAAAATAGGCATTAAAGGGTCTCTTTCACTTTCAAACCCTCCCTCCCTCCCCCATCCACTTTCTATATATAGACTTCTAAGCCGAAGTCCATTTTTATATAAAAAAAACTCTTGGGGTTCTATTTTACCTCATTTCAGAATTTGGAAAGAAACATATCAGATACACAACCTCCTTTGTCCATGGCTGGAGAGCTCTGGGTTGGTGTTTTGGTTGGTATAACTAGTGGTCTGTTGGGTCTAATAATGAATCATTTTCTGCCCATGTTCTTGAAGCTTGGTCATAATGTCCCAAAGGGCTCTTTTGGGTGGCCTCTACTTGGTGAAACCCTCGGTTTCTTGAAACCTCACCCTTCTAACACCCTTGGTGCGTTTCTTCAAGATCATTGTTCCAGGTAAGAGAAATTCTTCATTTTATTGTTGTTGGTTCCGCCGTGAGACTTTTTGCCAGTTTAGTGTGAAATGCTATGGGATTTTTTCAGGTACGGGAATGTGTTCAAGTCCCATTTATTTCTCTCTCCAACAGTGGTGTCCTGTGACCAGGAGCTGAACTATTTCATTCTTCAAAACGAAGGCAAGTTATTCCAGTGCAGTTATCCTAAGCCTATTCACGGAATTCTTGGCAATGTCTCCATGCTGGTGGCTGTTGGGGATACTCACAAGAGACTCAGAAATGTGGCTATCTCTCTAGTTAGCATTACTAAATCAAAGCCAGAGTTCTTGAATGACATAGAAAGAACTGCCATTCAAATATTGAGCTCCTGGAAAGATAAACAACAGGTCGTGTTCTGTGAAGAGGCTAGAAAGGTACATATTCCTTTAATTGCTCCTACTTTTGGTTATCTTCTTCTACGTTTTTAATCCCCTTTCCTCGTAAACTTTTTATTTCACAGTTCTCATTCAATGTAATAGTAAAGCAAGTGCTTGGTTTAACATCAGAGGAGCCGGAGACTAGAGAAATTCTTGAAGATTTTCTTACTTTTATGAGAGGACTAGTATCCATCCCTCTGTATATTCCTGGTACTCCATATGCTAGAGCTGTTCAGGTACTCAGATATTCAGACGACTGATCTCTATTTGGCTCTTTATTATCTATGTTCAAAAGAAGGTTTAGCTAGAGCTCCCTGGACATCTATACCTTTTGTTTACTTCAAAACAGAAGTGTGCAATTTCAATAATTATGTGGTTCCTTTTTCTCCTGTTTCAAAAAGAAGGCGGCATGTGATCAACTTTTTGTTGACCCCTCTTTACAGGCTAGAAGCAGGATATCTTCTAGAGTTAAAGCAATTATAGAGGAAAGAAGATCAAGAAATAGTAGGAGTTTAAGGAATGATTTTCTTGAAATACTTCTAAGTGTTGATACCTTATCTGAAGATGAAAAGGTGAGCTTTGTGTTGGATTCTCTTTTGGGTGGGTATGAAACTACCTCGCTCTTAATGGCCATGGTGGTGCATCTTCTAGGCCAGTCACCCACTGCATTAGAACAGTTAAAGGTAACATTTTCCACACATGCACCTTGCCTTTTGACAATATGGTAGACTTTAATTGCAGCAGGTATGTATATATTCATTACTAAATACAAGTTTTTTGATCTTTGAACTGTAGCTAGAGCATGAGCAAATAACAAGCCTGAAGGAGAAAGATGAGTGTTTGAATTGGGAAGATTATAAGACGATGGAATTCACTCAAAATGTAGGATATCCTTTCTTCTGCTATTATTAACAGTATAATTAACTTCCTCTCCCTCATTACCTTTTAGTTTCAGCCATGCATGCCATAGTTGAAATGATGGTTCATCATTTGACAACCATTCTTTGATAATTATTTATTGTTTTTTTTTGGCTGTAGGTCATCAGTGAAGCACTGAGATATGGAAACATTGTGAAATTTGTACACCGAAAGGCTCTCAAAGACGTAAAGTTCAGAGGTGGTCCTCGAGACTGTTGTCTCAAACCAATAGATTACACTCTCGATATCTGATTTTGCCCTTAATCAAAATATGCATGCATGCACTCGCTTTATTAGTTAAAAGATTCATGGTTTCTCTTTTTTTGCCCCTTTCAGACTACCTCATTCCATCTGGGTGGAAGGTCCTACCTGTTTTTACAGCTGTGCATTTAGACTCGTCTGTCCATGCAAATGCTCTCCAGTTTCATCCTTGGAGATGGGAGGTAATTAATAATTTATAACACCAATCTCAAGGATCTTAATGTATAAGACTGTCCTCCAATGGGCCATAAATAGGTTCAAGAGGAAAAAACAAATCATTTCGTGTACTTTTCTGGCTTTGAGTGGACCTACTAGTATAATTTCTTGAAGAGAAAAATCATTGGTCTCCTCAGACTCAGGATCAGACTAGCAAGAGGTTTACCCCTTTTGGTGGAGGATCTAGATGCTGTCCCGGATCTGAACTTGCCAAGATTGAGGTTGCCTTCTTCCTTCACCACCTTGTTCAGAACTTCAGGTGATGATAACATTTCAAGTGTCTTCGCTTTGGATTTAGATTTCTTGAGACTAAATGCTGGATGATTCTCTTATTTTGTAGATGGACAGCCGAGGATGCTGACCAACCCATGGCATATCCATACGTTGAATTTGGAAAAGGGCTGTTGATAAATTTGGATCGTTGTTCCACCTGAGCCCAGTTCCTCTCCTGGCGTTTTGTTCAAGGTCGGGGATGTGGCCCAGGAAAGAATCAAATCAACTCATCCTGCCTTTGTCTCACGTATTATATGTGGTCTCCTTCCCTCTTATTTTAATGGAAAAAAGGTCCTCTACCTTGCTCGACTTGTGAAGGCCTTTCCTTCCATCTTACTAAATGTTCGAAGGATTGTAATTCTATCAACTCTTTCCTCAACCTTTAGTACAATCCGTCTTTTCGCTGCTGTTATATATTATATTGTTTTGCTCGGCCTGCTTTGAACTGTATTGAACAATAGAAAATGCCAGTGTTTAAGAAATTTAATAAATTTTAATTCCAATATATTTGCTTAACCACCAAACCAACCTCTTAAAATTGTGCTGCAAGAAACTAATAATAATACCGCATGTTTGTACAGTTGAAGGGATACTGTAAGAGCAGAGTAGAAGCATCTTTCTATTCATCAATGGCTTCTTTCCTTTGATTATTCTAATAGAAATAAACCCAACATTTTCTTGAAGATAAATATTTGTTGAACGCGAGGCTATAAATATTGTAGCCATAGCCACCAAGTAGAAATTGGAACGGACTTATTAACCTAGCTAGCTGAAGCAAGTTAGTCTCTAGAACCATTTTACCACTATAGGACTCCTCACATGATGCTTATTGTCAGACCATATCAGTTCTCCAAATACGTAGTCCTTTGCTGCCTTGCCTTTGCCTTTCAAGGTAACAGTGAAGGCCTTCTCCTCACCAACCTTCTTGAACTCCAACTTCTTCGGCTCAACAGAAACAGAAACCCCAGTTGGTTTTCTGATTCGAAGTTTGTAAGTACTTGGAGAACCAACGTTCTTAACTGTTCGTGACAATGTGATTGAGCCATTGAATTTGGGAACGGTAATAGAAGGGTAGTTGAAGTTTGCAAGACTAATGGGCTTGGAGGGACATTCATAAGGAGCATCCGAGAATGTTGAGATCTGTGTCTCGTTGTACCCCAAGGCACATAGAAAGTTGAGGTAATCATTAACTGTTAAGTCATATACCAGCCCTGGATCCATAGCTTTGTTTGGTCTTATGTGGCCTGCTCCATAACTGAATGGCGATGCCTTGGTGTGGTTTGCATTCAGAATTGGTTCCATCGTGTTATCTTGTGTCATCGCTGTGGAATTCAGGAAAAAAAGAAGAGAGGGGAATCAGAGAGCTGCAGTCAAGATCTAGCATGGATTTTCTTGATTTGAATGAATACGGAATGAACTAGAGTTCACTTAATTTGCAAATACACTCACCAGTAGTCATAATTGCTGATTTAATCGATGCAGGACTCCAAGTAGGATGCAGAGTTTTAAGAAGGCCAACTATGCCTGAAACATGAGGGCATGACATTGAAGTGCCTGATACTGAATTAAATAGAACTCTTCGTGTGTCAAAATCTTGATTTGTTGGTCCTTGTGCTTTTGTGTAGGCAGCTATTACACTCACTCCCGGTGCTGTGATATCAGGCTGAGTATAGAGAAGAAACAGTTGCTGAATATTCGATATAACATTGACAAGCATCTGAAGCAAGAAGATAGTACAGTTAGAGAAATACCTTAAGAATCTCTGGCGTGACGGTATTGGGTCCCTTCGACGAAAAAGCAGCCACGACGGGGGCTGGCTTCGTGCCAATGCGTGTTACTGGATGAGTGATATAAGCAACGGGATACCTGTCAAAAATATGAACTTTGATCAGTGCGATGCATCCATATCATTGCACACCAGCTAGGATGATGCCAATCTAGTTAAATCATGTAGCTAAATACATCTTGGAAGAAGCCCAGCTAATATGAGAAACATGGTCTGATGATACCAGCAGAAAAATGTGAATATCAGGATTGATTTAGTCTAATAGCACGGACATTAGGATAGGGTGATGTGCATGGTAAAAATGACAGTAGTTATAATGTTATCTTACTCTGTGGAATTAATATATTTGAAGATAGCAACACCGCTGGTGTAATTGATATGCGATACAGGAAGAACGTGAGGATCGGCAAGAATTTCATTCCCAGCATCCTTATTATTTGCAAGAACCATCCCTACAGCACCAGCCAAAGCAGCTTGCTGACCCTTGTCAACTCTTGCATTTATCCCTCGAAGACAGACTAAGATCTTCCCCTTAGCTTTTTCGGGATCAAGTGATCCATCCTTGCACAGCAGACTGCATGACACATACAAAAAAAAATTACATGTCATAGCAGATAATGTCAAGGATTTCCAGTGCAGAAAAACAATATTGAATTATGTTGAAGGGTACTAATCAGAGGGAATGCGGAATCAGAATGAACGGGAACATAAATTCTTCAATCCCTACGCGTTTTCAATTGATGCATTAGTTGCTCTAGCATCTGCAGCACTCATAAGCGGAAAGAACTTATTCTTTGGTAAGGCTTTAGCTGATAAACTCTCCCCCTGTAAAATCATCAGGCATGTCTTTAAACGGCTCATTTTGTTATCAAAATAATCTCTCTTAAGATTCAAGGAAGAAAAAGGGACGAGTAGGAAGGGGTAAGAAACCTTAAAGCTTATTTTGTTTCCTAGGACAACATAACTAGGAAACTCTCTGTCCATGGTGCTGGCCCCGACTGTGATCTCCCATGGTGCAACATTGGAGACGGTACCATCTACAGGACCTGAATTTCCAGCAGAACAGATCACTACAATGCCATGCTTCACGGCATGGAAAGAGCCAATTGCAACACTATCATTGAAGAATGCGGTAGGATTTCCTCCTAGCGAAACAGACAATACATCGACACCATCACTGATAGCAGCGTCAAATGCTGCTAAGATATCTGCATCAAAGCATTCGTCTCCATCTACTGGGGGATAGCAGACCTTGTAAGCTGCCACCCGGGCCTTTGGTGACCCCCCTTTTGCAGTTCCGTTGCCCATGTAAAAAACACTCGCACCAGCTACAAAGTTACCTCCTGCTGTTGATAAGGTATGGGATCCATGGCCATCTTCATCTCGAGGCGTATCAAAGGAGGAGTTGAGATGACCAACAATTGAAGCATACCCTTTGTTGAAGTACCTGGCTCCTATAAGCTTCCTTCATACGCACACAAGATACGCATAGATAATTAGTTAGCAAGCAAAAGAAAATGCCTGATCAGAAGAACAAGCAAAATATTTTGGAAACCTATACAAATCTATGAAGAGTGTAAACACAGTATGAAATCTTTCCAGGTGGCGTAGCAACCGCAGAAAGATCAATAACAAAAAGTTGAAAAGGTAAAAAGATAAACAAGAGTTGCCTATAATGCACATGGGATTATATTAGCAATATGCACTCTGTTAATGCAGGGAGCTGGCAAATAAAAAGGTATCCCCTAGTTGAACTTTGCTCGCCGACTCTTGCATGCCTGAGAGGTACAAGAAAATGCTGGAGAAGAGGGAGCTAAGCAAACTTTACTTTATTCATATACATATACATATACATATGCATATATGTATATATGTATGTATGTATGTATGTATGTATAGGGAAAATGCAAATATTTCTGAAAGAAATGATAACACAGCTAGCTAGCTTTTTTTGAAATCAAGAAAATTCCAAATGGATGGGCTTAATGGGATACCAGCAATCCCCACCATAATGAGGAAGGAATATTTTGACTTTTTCGAAATCAATGGCAGCATGCAGCATTTATAGATTCCACAAAGTCCATCGGCTTTTTCTGAATATCCCACCAATTCTCTGACTGTGATGGGCCGTTTCTGGACGTTGTAGCTTTTTCCTAAGAGTTTACCGAGCACTTCTTTTTCATAAATGCACGCCAATGGCGGCCGAAAGCATAGTAAGATCACTAATGGCAGAAATATTATGACACTGAACGCATCGCCACTCAGCCAACATAGCAAGATTTTGATTGCATCTCGTAGAAACAGTAAAAAAAAAAAAATAGTTAACAAAGCAGACCTGTTGCAGTGGAAGCCAGGATCATAGCCATTTTGACATATTCCTTTCCACTTTGATGGAACCGGTCCCAACCCTTCATCACTAAAGCTTTCAGACTCGGGCCACACTCCTAGCACATTCCATTCAAGCAAATTAAAAGCTAATTAATTGCAGCTCAACTACATTATTCCTTCTCTCTTTTCCAAGAAAATGAAGCTTGCTGCATCATTCTGCTTCATTTTGGATCATAATAATTATTATTATTATTCTATTAATAATTATGTATCTATTATTTTGTTTTCATGGTATTCATGTTAATATAACTAGTTAGAAAAAAGAAAAAAAAAAAGTGGGGACAAAGGTTTTGGATCTCTCGGGCACGCTTATCCAGACTTGGGGGCTAAACAATAATTATGAGGATTTAGCGATGCCCTATAGTTTAATATTGCAAATCTAGAGGCCCTCAATCTAATCAGTTTTTTTTTTTTTTTTAATATTTTTTATCATTATTTTTCTTCTTGGTCATATCTGGAGGTCGGCTGGTCAACAAAAACACCAAGGATAGATTTAGAAATCGAACGTGGTTGGTGGAGTCTTTAAACGCTATCCTATAAACCTTTTATTATATTTTGGGTGTTTAAAAGTGTAATAATATTTTTGTAAGTATTTTTTATTTAGAAATATATTAAAATAATATTATTTTTAACATTAATACTTTAAAATAATAATAAAAAAAAATTATTTTAAAAAAATTTAAATTAAAAAAAAACACGATTTCAATTATATTATACATATCTTGTTATCATATAAGCTTGTTTGGGAGTGTAGTTATGATTATTTTTCAAAAGACTTTTTATGCTGAAATGTATCAAAATGATATTTTTTTATTTTTTAAAAATTATTTTTGAGATCAGCGTATTAAAACGATCTAAAATATAAAAAAAAATTAAATTTTTATGGAACGTGATTTGCTCCGTAATTCCAAACAGTATATCTAGAACGATAGACATGTGAGTGATTTTCCATATTCCAAATGCAATCTCTAAGCCAACGATGCACGTCCAAATTCAAATTGGAAAATTCAAATGAAGACATAATAGTTACTTCTAGAGTAGAAGAAAAGGACACCTCAACGTTATCACTTCAAAGCTTCTAACTCCATTGGAAAAAGAGAATATTACTTAGTTTTCATTGCAATAAAAATGTCATTATTTTTATATAGTTTAAGATTTCGTAGACTACCTGAGCTCGCATTTCTATCTTCTCTCTCTAAAAATCTCGGGAAGGATAAATAAATAAATAAATAAAAAACCCTCGTGAACAACTTTAGAAAAAATGGGTTACCAGTGTCTAAGTTTCCAATAATTGCATCTTCACCAAATCTTGCCTTCTTCCAAATCGAGCTAGAAGGAACGATTCCATCTTTCTCGAGTCCCAGAAAGCTCCATGAATGAGTTGTGTGTTGTTTTCTTCCCTGGTTCAAGAAGACCGACACTACTCTTGGATGCTCTGCATTGGATAAGGAAGACAGCTCAATAATCACAAACGAAACAAAACAGGGGCACAAACAGAGCAGCAGGAAACAGTAGTTTCTCACTAGCTATCTCAGCTGCTACTTCATCTTCTAAAGTGGCAGCAAATCCATTGATGTGCCTCGTGTACGAGTAAAATATAGCATCTTCAGCGAATTCACGGCTGTTCCATGAAAAATCAGAAACAAAATTAGATATCTTGCTATGGAAAAACAGTCATTTCTTCTGTAGCTATGCTTGAACATCCATTACCTTCCCAAGAAGGATCCAAGGAATTCATAATGAGAGTCCTTCGCTAGATTTGCATCGAGAGACGAGGGTTTCGGGCCATGAGAATGGCCTCCAAAGTACACCACATATGGCTACAGCACCATTATATACACAGAAAACGAAGATTCAATATCAAGCTGCCACCATTACAACAACAACCAAAAACAAAAGGAGGGAAAAGAAAGAGACAGTGGGTGTGTGGTTTAATGTATAGTTAATTTCTACAGAGATCGAATGCTCACCTTTATGGAGGCAAAGGTGGGTCTCTGCACTAGAGTCAGAAAAAGAAATGGTAGGAGGCAAAGCGTAGGGCTTGGAAGTCTCATTGCTTGCTGCCTCTATTAGTAAATAATAGCAATGGCAACTTACTCGCTCTGCTATTCCCCTGTTTATGAAGAGGCCTTCCCATTTATACCCAAAAAACTAATGGACTATCACAAAGAAATAAAAATAAAAAATTCATTCAAGGGAGTGCGGCTAAACTGCACTTCTAAAATTTTTTAAGGTTTTTTTATTTTTTTATATTTTTAAATAATTTTGATATATTAATATTAAAAAATAATTTTTTAATAATTTTCCAAATAAAAAACACTAGTCCCACTCTTAACTCCATTGGAAACCTGGAGCCTAGACGTAGCTCTCTACGCCTCGAATTTTAAATTCATTGGTTGGTGAATCCGACCCTGTTTTTTTAATGGAAGGACGGCTATATCTCTTTATCATTTTTAGTTTTTGTTTATTTTTGTGGTCCAACCTTATTTTTTAAATTTTTGTTATTTTAAATTATTTTTTTTAGTATTTTTTTTATTGTTTTACTTTATTGATATAAAAAATATTATTTTAATATATTTCTAAGTAAAAATTAATTTAAAAAACATTCATTATAATAATAAAAAAACTTTCAAGTCGTTTGTGTTTTTTTAAAATATTGTTTATTAAAAAGAAGTTACAAGAAATAAAGCACCAAAATTAAATTTTAATAAAATATTGTAAAAGAGAATAAAATTTCTGAGAGCAATGTGTTTTCTAAGATAGTTTTTTTTTTATTTTATATAAAAAAATAAATATATAATTTATATTTTATATATACAACCCAATACTTATTTTCTCATATTAACATAAAAGAATGTACAATTTTATAGCAGTGTTGTACACTCGTTATTACAAGAAAGTAAAACTCAAAGAAAGGCAAGAGAGAATGGGGAATCTAAGAGCGTTGACCTTTTTGAAAGGATAAAATAAT
>Ga0307517_10004631_pt1 | contig 21060 bp, 20 predicted proteins | sample 23_EM_MG_FD_194515 | JGI IMG/M metagenome (GOLD analysis project Ga0307517, IMG submission 194515) | Populus trichocarpa ectomycorrhiza microbial communities from riparian zone in the Pacific Northwest, United States - 23_EM | ecosystem: Host-associated > Plants > Roots > Unclassified | place...
TTCACCGGGCCCTCCTACAACAAGCCCACGGACTCCTTAACGCCCTTCCTCTTGATGAGGTTGAGTCACATCAGGTTGGTGGCCAATGTGGAATTGATCTTGTTGTTTCGCATCACAAGATTGTGAAGAGTCACTTACCTTAGCCTGGGATGTTAAAATAAAGTGCGCCGCCCTTTCAGATGACGTTGTAGAACGACGCCATTGGATGTATTTTAGACCTATTCTGCACTTCCTAGAACGATTATAGGAGGTCTTACGCTACTTATACCAAGGGCAGCGAGCATCTCCATGTTGCTATTGTGCAAGAGCGTCCATAATCCTAGGATTAAGAAACTATGGAGCAAAGTCAAGTTCATGTAGATAATTACTATTACTTACTGCCAGCCCCTCCTGGCTCTCAAAGTGGCGAAGTAGCATCTATAAAACCAATTGGACTTACAGAACAATGTTTTCCAAGAATAAGCTCTGGACAGCGTTCACACGCAAACAACAGCCACATATACCTTTCTACAACACAGTGATAGTACTCGCTGAAAATTGGATTTTTTTCTATGAAGACTGTTTTAATACAACTCTGACAACGTATAGTAGTGAATTCTCAACGAAATGAATGCGTTAAGGTTGAGGGATAACTCCCTCAAAACTCCCTTAGTTTGGAGGCGATCACTTCCGAGTCGCTTTATCTTGTGATGAATGATCTCTTCTTCAAGCTTCCATGGATGTACCTCTGCGAAGCACGATCCACCATATCCGCCACCCTAACTAGTACTACCTCGCCGCAGACTCAGTGGGTAAGTTAAGCCAAGCCTACGTTAATTTGTCCACGCGTGGGAATAAGTAAGTTAAAGTAAAGCCGGTTCAAGTTAGGGGTGGAAAAGTTAATAAGTTAGACAAATAAGTTACTTTTTACGCAGTCAGGTATGCCTTGGGTATCCCCGGCTTCTGCGACGTAACGAATCGGGAGAGCCAGTTGTCCCAAAAATTTCCCATCTGCAAACTTAACTCGTGTGTAACACGAGCACAAAAAATGAGCTATGCATAGCGTTGCTTCCTCCCCATGGAATGTTTGTATAGGTGAGTCATTATAAGTGTTCTTCCGAACACTCTCTGCTCGTTGAGGGTGGGAAGCTATTCAGTCTGCGCAGATATGAGATTTCCCCTAGCATATCAATCTCAAATGTTCAATATGTAATGTTAGCAGTTGCAAGCCGTTTTCTGCCTCACCGTCAAGTCCTTCCCAAGTCCTTCCTCGAAACGGTGCCGTCTCTTTCAAATTGTGTCCAGAGTCCAGACGCATATTTACATCTTGACTCAGTTCCTAAGAGAATACAGGCCGTTTTAGGGGGTAGGTTGTGCATGGGTCATCTTATCCCCGAGTACCTCCCACAGCCCTACACAGGGGTCGGCAGGGCTGCTTTGATCATTCAGTTCACCGTTTCCTCGACGGAGATGATGATGACATATACAATATGTTCAAATATCACCATTCCCGAAAAAAAAAATGATTTTAACGTCTCTTAGATGGAAGCCGCAAGTAATGGGTGATTAACGAAAGGGTGGCACTCCTTGACGTGCTCGACATCTCGGGCGAGGAGGAGTACAGATGCATAATTTTTTGTCATCGAAACATTACCTTTCTTGGCCGAATACAAGTCACTATGCGGATTTTTGACTTATGAACCCTAGGTCCCCTGCCTTATCACTGGTCGCTATCCCCCTCCAGTTCCTTGTGGGAGAATACATGCACACGGACGAGGACTTCCTCCGCGTCGACTCGATTATGCTACCCTTTGCTGAGTGTGGCCCGTGGCGTCCCTTATTATTCCACCCCGAGACCATCGCCAATTTCATCTCTCCCTGGTTCGTAGGATAATCCTGATCTGTTTCAAAGCCGCAAGAAACATCAAAGGAACAAACCTTAATAGACCGCAACTAACAAGATTGATTATTGACACATTTAAGCAACGGATATGTGTAGCTTTGAGTGATAATTCGTACGTTCCCATTCAAGAGGCGATTGACAAGTTCTCAAGACCCAGGTACTTCAAAGAGATGCACGGCTTTCCGAGATGAACGTTTGAACTCCAAGTTCCGGCCAAGCTCCCAATGGACACATAAAGCGCAATTTATTGAAGCCAAGACATCATTATTAAACAAATATTACATAGATAAGAGGTACTCCGCTCGAATATTGTTGCTTAGCCAAATCGATCGGTAAACACCTTGTACTCAACATCGATTGCTTAGCAACAGTGAGGAGTACACCAAGTGTTTTTCTTGGCACAATTAATTGATTTATTGACGACCAATTTCCACAATTTTCATATTAGATCTAGATGTATAAAAGGGGGTCTAATGATAAAGGCTTCGCGATCGTGAATCGAAGTGGACATAGAGCCGCAGTCCCATAGAGGCACTCCTGTACAGTATATTCACGTCAGCTTCCATTGGTACAATTTCCTTCAGGCATAGGATGCGATAAAATGAGCCGAGCTGCACATCTCTGCCATTCTTGTTGATGAGGATGCCGAATTTGTATGGCGGTCAAGGTGGATGTGTGTATCACACATTGAGCTTGAGATGACATTACAGATTTGGTGATCTGTAGGTCCATGTTCTTCATAAAGCAAGTGTGGGCCACTTGAAGCAGGAGAAAATGTAGGAGCGCCTCAAGGATAGTGTAGTTTGGGCGTGCTTTCTAAGTCAGAGAGCGCCCGTATGCCATTTTTTATGTAAGTCGAGAATAGTGACACCGGCCAAACAGTGAATTGGAGTCGTCAGTGGCAGAGGATGTTCCGAGAGCTGGAATGTGCCGAGGGCTGGATAGGACAGTTTTCCTACTACTAAATCGTGATGCAGATGGATGCGGTCGAGGTTGCATGAGATGATAGGGAAGTTCCGTCTTCATTTAAAGCTCAAGAGAGGCAATTATTATTGGCGGATTCTATTGCTAGTGTGTCGCAAAATTCGAAGCTAGAATTATCCTGAGCTGCCATTTCTTCATCGAACACATGCGGAAAGACAAAAAAGGAAAAAAAGATGGGGATGTCTTTCTGGATCTCACCAGTGCGCAGTGGTTGACGGATATGCGCCAGCTCGGTAGTACTCCAGCCAGCCTGTGCTGAGAAAATAAGGAACGGAGAGCGGTTGTAGTTTGGTTGTAGTTCCAACACCAGACGTTATGAATTGAAGCGAAGTGAGGACCATCAAAAGGAGGTAATCATGGTGTTTGATGAGTGATTACAGCTCTTCAAGTCCCCCGACGCCTTCCGGGACATACTTAAACCCGAGCCAGCCTTGGAAACACAGTCGCTTGCTTCAAAGAATTCGCAGAAGCCAGATATTTCGGCATGGACACGGGGAGTCGAGCGAGGACCAGTCAAGCTTTGGGGGATCAGAAAATATGCATAGCGCCAATAAAGCTGCCGGGAAAACAAAGCAGGTATGTGTACGAGAGGCGACTGTGGACTTCGAACGTTATAAATTTTATAGATCAAGAGAGTTAAGGCAGATGTTGGTCGACGCAGAGAGAGAAGGAAGGACTCATGAACATGTGCATAGGGACATAAATCAACATTAAATTGGTCAGGCACGTCGACGTCGTTACCTGGAAGCGTGTCCCTGCGCCCTGTTCACGACCTCACGTTGGTAGGTGAGGATGAGATGTTTACAAGGAAGCCGTCGAGAGGAGGAGTTCTGGAAGTGGGAAACGTGTACAAGGAAGCGCAGGAGATGTCGACTAGTGGGCGTTGGACTGACGAGAAAACCGTGAACTTGCCCTTCGGAGTGCGCAACTGAGCAATCGGCCGACGTCAGGTGTGGGAGCAATTGACCAATTTAGGATTTAACCGACTTTCTGGCGCACTCTCACAAACTGTCATGCACGACATATCACAGAATGGGCACATACCTATCTCCTCCTTTCTTCCAGCGCTATAAGGTCGCGGTACGCACGCTCTTTCTCATCTCATTCCTCGGTCCCCATTACTTGAACTTCCGTCCTGAATCCCCCTCCTCCAATTCCAGTTCATGAGCGGCTCTGCACCGCTTCCAGTCCTCAACTTCGGGAATGGCCTCATCGAAATTGCGGCCTTAACCACGCTCATCGGAAGCAGCACCGCAGGGGAACTCATACTTGGCAACAGAGGTGCTGCGGGCCTTGTCTGGGGAAGCATTTCAGCTTTCGGTTCCTCATCCGTGATCAAGGCGTGTGCAAGCGCTGGTAGTCCTGGGTGGTTAAGACAGATGCTCGGACTGAGGACGGCATCGTCGGATAAGGCTGTTGGGATGGATTTGAGTCTCGGTCTTGGGAAGAGAGTGGCAAGGAGGATGAGGGGTACATTGGATGATCCAGGGCCGATTGGGGTCAGTTGTCTTTCGGATGATCCTGATGGAACAGTAAGTCCTTTACTTTCTGCCGCTCAGTGGTCTGACTGCCTCATCCAGCCCATGAAACAGTCGCCTCGGATCAAGGAACACCACACCTACCGCGACATCTATGCATTCGACAGTACAACATCCATCATGCTCTCTGAACTTCCATCAACACCCGCAGCCGACTCCTCACTCACCATCCACACGCACTACCCCTACGCCGTCTACCGCCCGCACCACCTGCGCTTCCAAATCGCCGTCCTCGCCCTCTCCCTCCTCAAATGCCTCGAAATCTACACTCTCTTCATCCTGGGAGGCACCCTCGTAGGCCTCCTCTCAGGCGTGCCCTTCCTCTTTTCCTTCCTCTCAGGCGTCTGTCTCGAAATCCACGACATCATCACCTCTCGCCGCCCCGTTGAGATTGACGGCCACCTCGATCTGATCGCCGCCTCTCCACTCCCCAATACTAAACGCCTGGGTGGCTCACGTAGAGTTGTCCTCGGTGCCTCGCCCAACCCGCGTGCATCCAGCCTATGGTGGAAGTTCTTCTGGATTGTCACGGGTACTCTGCAAACACTCTCTATTGTGTTGTCCTACTTCCTCCTGGGCCAACAAAAGGCCGAGTTTGTGTTCACCTGGGCGGGGTTTCAACTATTTTGGCTCGTAGCCCGGATCCTCATCTTTAATCTGACAGAAAATACGCATCAGATGGCAGGTCGACCGATGAAGGAGAGTAGGCTCGAGGCGCTATCGCCGTCCATGAAGTTGCGCATGGCGAATCTGGTGCTAGGGGTGGGGCAGTATCAGGCGCATGTGCATCCGCGGAATTGGGACGTGTACCTCGACGACTCGTTCTCGACGCGTCAGATCGCACGCTTACTAGCACCTGAGAACATGAGCGAGGTGTATCCGCTCCCGCCAGCGCGGACGTCCAGTACAAGTTTCGGTGACTCTTTGCAGTCGCTGTCTTTCTCAACTTCTTCCCTCTCTTCCTCCTCAACGTCCTCCCTCTCTTCTTCGTCTTCTTTCCTCCCTATTAGCTCCGAGAAAACCATGTCCTTACCCATGTCCGGTGCAGCGTCTAGGATCATCAAAGTCAACATCCTCGCCGTGATAGGCGACACAGCGCTCTCCAGCGCCGCGTGGATGCTTGGTAACTCCAAGTACTCTCCTATGGATTTATATGATAGCTGTATCGTCGTATTCGAACTCACCTCTTCCTCTTTTCCCTCCCCGAACTTCCCCTCTTCAAGTTCAGCCACCCTCCACCCTTCTTCCTCTTCCCTTGGTACTTTCGACAACGGAAAACTCCTTCCTATCCCTATTCCTCCCCAAACCCAAACCCAAACCCAAACTCGCATCCTAGCCATCCCCTCCGCCCGCGTCTTCTCCACCCGCTCGCAGTGGTTCGACATTATCGCTGCCCAATCGTCAGGTGGGGAAGATGCCTTAGAGCCGCTCTTCATACCCCGCGGCGCGGGAAGCCAGGTGAATGCGGACGAGAAGACGTGGATTTATTGGGTGCCGTGTTCGTTTGACGGCGAGGAAGAGAAGTGGTTGCAGATCAAGTCGAGCCCGACTCCGTTGCCTGTTACGCCCTTTTCTCTGTCGTCGGCGTCGGCGTTGACTTTGGACACGACTACCAAGCCAAGATCAGCCCCCCTCGCATCCGCCCCCTCCACCGCGAAAGTGTACTCCGTCCTCGGCCATCAACTCGCCGAGGTGCTGGACGATACCCAGCTTTCGGGGCTTTTGGGTGCGGGCAAGTTGAATATCTCGCTGAAGAATGCGCAGGAGGTGAGGGGGGTGGTGGATGTGTCGAGGGGGGCGAGTGAGGGCCTGAGGGCTTTTCTGAGATGATAGATACGTTTTTGTCTTGTCTTGGGGTATTAGGTTCGAGGGATGCCACTGTATATTTACATGCCTTGTGGTTCCATTCAATGGATTTGATGGCTTTCGTCAATGACGCTTTGCAACTATCGATAGGCCTGAGGCTGAGTGAGCCTCCCTCTTTGTAATTTGGACAATGTTTATAAAGCTGCTGGGGTGTTGTAATTTAGCAATGGCAGATAATTTGCGGTATGCAGCGAGTGTCCAAACTCGTTCATTCCAATCTGAGATGCCAGACGTACTAGTTGTTGTGCATGGCACGTGGTCGTCCATTTATTCGACATTCGGCCCATCAACGACCTCAAATCGTCAGACTCAATATTAGAATAATAAGACAAAAAAAGGGCATGTAAAAAGGAGAGCCAGAAACCAGGGTATATACAAAAATATGAAGAATGGAAAGACAGGAAGTGCAAATGGTCAGAATAAGGTCGCACGAAAGTCGCACGAAATCCCACGAAGCCGATCGTATTAAGCGCCCTAAGCCGAACTAAGCCGATCGCACTAAGCCGCAGGTGCGCTGCAGTGAGTTCTCATGCTAAGATTCCGAAACATCACATGTTTGTATTACCAACATTATTCCGCAAATGCCGGTTGCATGAAAGTCGCCACAATTATAGGGATCCCAAAACCCTGGTCAAGCAAGGAAATATAATTGATTCTTACCATACAGTGGAAGCACTCACTTGCGGAGAGTGGGTCACAGCAGCAGTAATTCCAATGATGACGCGGCTGAATATGATCAAGATACTGGGATTGATTCCCTTCCGGAAACGGACTATTTCCCCCGCTTGATACATAACTGTTTGATAACTGTGACGATTTGCATTCGACTCTCATTACTTTCAGGTCATGAGCGATCCACCGCTGAGTCGACATCCATTTTTTGACTTAGTCAGCCATCTCCGGACTATCAGAAGATGGAAGATAGAGCCCAGGAGGATGGGGGCTCATCTTCCCACATCCCCATCTGCCGCCCTTCGCCTTGGTCGAGATAATCTATATTTACTTATTCACGAGTAGCTTCCCATTTCCGGCCCACTCTTAGACTACCAGCCCGCAAGCCATAGTATTCGAGGTTGACATTCCTCCTTCATCATGGAGAACTTCGTGATCACTGCTCTGTGCATCTTCGGGTGTCTTTTTGTGTTTTGTTACGAGTCCTATTTATAGGACTCGTCTTTATATGGACAAACACAGCGAACGAAAAATTGATGGTGGTACGCCAAGGAGCCGGTAATTTCCGTGATGGTATTATATAAGCCACCCAATCTATCGAGTCCCACAACACCTTGACAACACCTTCATGTTCTTCTGCGCCGACTTTGTGAGGCATTTGCAAAAGGACTTGAAAAGGACGTCCCAGGCTTGATCGAGATGAACCATGCCATGGTTCACTCGACGAAGCTCTAGGATTGGTTGGGCACAAGCGTAAACAGGTATGTATAAAATCACTGATTTTTACTCTTTCATTCACTGACCGGCGACCATTCATGTAGCCTCCTGGGTTTATCATTCTACCCGTGGATTCACAATCCAGATGAGGATCAGCGCTCAGCGCTCAAGCTTCAAGGAGAATTGCCATTGGCGAGGAGTTCGATGACGATTGAATCTGCGTCACTGGGTACTAGGCCGATTTTGGGTCTGGTTCAGCGGGCACGCCGTGTATGGATGGGTACGTATTTACCTGTCCCCTTTCCGGTTGTATGGCCAACGTTTCTTGTGAATAGCCCCTACGATCCACTGTTCGCGGCCACTTAGAATACGGGGTTTACGATCAGTACGAGCAACAATGGTCGTTCAAATGGGCGTACTTCTGTCGGAATAGAACACATTGGTGGGCGTAATGAGTGGCTATCTATGGACAATCTCCAGGTTCGTAGCCTACCTGTTTCCTTTGCTAGTGCTTTGCTAACCAGTTTCGAATAGCGCATGTCCCTCGTGTAACTCCGGACGTCGCTCATGTTCCAACGAAAATCGAGAGGAAGATAAACGTAGCGGGTAATGCATGTGAATAGGAGGTAGTGATTTTGGGTGTGGGCTTGGGTGGATCGTCGGTGCGTTCGTATTCACCTTTTGTTTCCTAACCCTTGCCAAGATCACCCCATGTAGTTTCCGTATCTCAACATCTTGAACCCTCCTGGATGTTGGGTGCGAGTACTCCAAAATATCTCGTCGATCGGCAATAAGTGTCTGGGTAGCAAGTGTATAGTGCATGCATGTATGCACGGTTGGATTGGGACAAGTTATTGGTGGGTGTGGCTCTTCCCGGGATTAAGATTGGGTGGGAATTGGCGGGTGGTGGCTGCAGAGATGCCCAGAATATCGAAGGTCGGCGGCGTTCTTCCTGTAAAAGGTATATTGATCCGGGCTGTGATGCTTTGCTCACGAACGGTCGACAGGTTTCACGTATGACGACGCATGAGTACTGAGTCGCTGCAGCGATTACAGCCAGAGGTGGGAAACAGCGGTGATGAGCAGGGCTTTCAAGAATGATTGGAGGTACGTGCCTTTTCATTCCGAGTGTCAAAGATCCAACCTTATCAGCAAGGTGTTGAGCACAGATCTGAATCACAAATTGCGAAGTTTACCTTACAAGGTACGTGGTCGGATAACGCCGTCGTTAACTAACCTTTTTTTTAAAAGAAACACGGCCGCGGAATTGATCCTGTAATGAGATCGCCATGTCAACCAACTGTTGGCCATGAGCCGCGAGGCAAAAAGATGGCACATTGGAAGACCGGGCACTGGCCACTCAAAGACGACCACCACGAGCTACTCGACGGCGGGGTTCGTGTCGATGACCTCCTCGGCTTAGGTCATTGTGGTGGGAAGGGACCTAGGAAGGGACCATGATGTTAGAAAAGCAGGTTGATGAACTGCGAGGCGAGGAGGCTTACCAGGCCTGGATGAGCTCCTTGACGAGCTCGTTGTGGAGAGAGGGGATGAGAATCAATGGTGATTCCTCCCCTGCCTTTATACAGATTTTATTAGCTGTGTACATATGTACGTACCGGAACTACACAATGACAATTGTTTGACCAGACGAACAGATGGTAGCTAAGCGAGATCCACTGATCAATTTCAATCAGACTTTATACAGACAGGTACTTACACGACATGTATTCTCTATCTTATGGTTCGCCACGCAGGAGGATAAACAATGAATTAAAAAAAAAAAAAAAAAAAAAAAAGAAATTCAATCAGGATTCAACACTCCCTTCTAAGTTCTGAATTTCTCATCTTCGTTCTTCTAGTTGATTGTGGGTCCGATCGAGAGGTCATTTGGGTTATACTCAAGACAGATGGATGAAATATTGCAATTTACATTACTAAAGAAGGGGACTCGTTTATGCCATGCGCAGCACTGGCCCACATCAGCCAATTTTACTCTACCCCGCTGCATCTAAGCGGTTCCTCCTTGGCCCTTAGCTAAAGCTGTTTGCCGGCCGCAAGGTAGGTTCGAATCTTCCACCTTGGAAGTTATTCACTGTGTTGCAAAAACATTTTGGTGTGTCCGTTGGTTCTTAACTCATCCTGGTAAGATTAACACCTCTTATATTCATACTATATACGTCGGTCTCACTGACATGCAGCGCAAGTGGTACTCACAAAAGTGACTTGTACTTATCTCATCTTCAAAATTTACAGAACGATTGGTCACAATCGCCTTTCCTATTGTGTGCGATGACCTCATCACGACTGGGATTGCTCAGGCGGAGTTCCTGATGCCCTGACAGGGATTCGCTCCCGCCTCCCAGCGTTGACCGTTGACGAAGAAACCGGACGAGCAGAAGAGGCGGGTGCCGTAAATTAATACTGCGTGTTAGTAATATTTCGTAAATAAGTTGATGAGACAAGGACGTGTTCGAGCAATTCCGAGGACGGGCCGTTGACCATGACTGTGTAGCCATGCAAATTTGTATCTTCCCCTCAAAAGTGATTGATGTAATAGCCGTTACACTAGGTAAGTTTGAACATGGCATAAGCCCAAGGTCTCTGGGAGTCCGCAGGAAATTTTTACCAGCCGGATTGCCAGATTAAGAACCGGCGCCTAATGCGTGGAAAAACTCGGGGGAATAAAGCGTGTCGACTGTGTGATGATTTGAAGATTCTCCTGTAAATATACTGAATTCGTTGCACCTTTACATAAGGATTGTAACTCACACCGACTTATCGTCCAATCATGGCCAACTGAGAGAATGTGAGGAGGCGTGAAGCGCTGACACGCGGGTTCCAGGAACCTGAGGGCCATGGAAAGTAGCGAGGGTCCAACATCTTGGATTGATGATCGACATTAATGATCGGTGTCTTGTAGTTAGTATGGAAGAAACAGTAAATATGCTCGAAAATTCCCTCCAGTAGCCATTGTTCTTGATGTTCTTCATATTTTGGGAACAGCCCAGAGACATCACCCGAAGTTGGGGATAAAACTGAAATCCTGCCGTAGAGTTCCCGCCAACCTTACTTTCTGATGTCCTGTATGATCGGAAAAAATAATTCTCTCACTGCTCTGACAGATTTAAGATGTCAAAATCCTGCCATAGAGTAACTTTCGGAAATCTTTTTTTGATGGATAATCAACGCCTTGTCCAAGAATGAGTCAAAAATTCCCTCCGGTAGCATTGTACTTGGTGTTTTTCATATTTTGGGAACGGGCCAGAGACATCAACCGAAGTTGGGGTGCAAAAAATAAAACTGAAATCCTGCCGTAGAGTTCCCGCCAACCTTACTTCCTGATGTCATGTATGATCGGAAAAAATAATTCTCTCACTAGTTTGATAGATTCAAGATGTCAAATCCTGCCGTAGAGTAACATTCGGAAAATCTTTTTTGATGCATGATCAGCGTCTTGTCCAAGAATGAGTCAAAAATTCGCCCCAGAAGCCATTGCACTTGGTGTTCTTCATATTTTAGGAACGGGCAAGAGATATCAACAGAAGTTGGGGTGGGAAATTTAACACTGAAATCCTGCCGGAGAGTTCCCGCCAACCTTATGTGCTGGCATATGTGAACCATCGCCGCCTTATAAGTAATGTCATGATATTTGTGTTGAACCAACATCTTCATCTACCTTTAACTAAGCACCAGAAATCCATGCCCGACACGCCGCCAACGATCGGCCCTCTAGGACCCCAGGACGACTTAAGAAGCAGCTACAAGCAATGGGAAGAAAAGCACTCTAGACTTATGCAGGAGCCACCAAGGGAAGGGCGCGAGTACATCAACCACGCGATAAAGGTCTTGCCCTTTATCGAAGCCGCCGCTGAGGCGAACCCTATTGCGAAAGGTTAGTTGTCTGCAAGAGGAAATTATCGTTTATTGTGATTGATAATCGTGGCATTAATTAGCTGTCGTGGCGGGGTTCAAGGCCGTGTTGTTGCTCGAACAGATCCGAGAGGAAAACGAAATGCGTGTGGCTGCGGTGTTTCTCGCAGGAACGGACACGATGCGGGTCTTCCTCGAGTGAGTGGGTATAGTTGTGTGAAATGTAATTAATGACACTGGGCTTTTTACACACCTCAGTATTAGCGAGGTCGCGACCAGCGATGGGTCCCATCCTACCTTGAAGAACAATTTTGGACTCGAAAGCGTTCTCCCTCGGATCCAAAAGACGATCAAGGATTGTGGAAATAGCGTTGATACGTACTACAAGCAAAAGCGAATGGGTAAGATCTCTGTTCTTCCCCGGTGGTTTCACAGAACTCATGACATGCAGTCAAGTTTTACAGGGCTCAAGAATGGAAAACCCGGATGGCAGGATATACTGAGGATTTCAAGAACCATCGCCTCCGGCTACAGGAAGTTCTCGGCCTTCACACCGCTTCGAACGTCAACGTCCTCGTTACGAAGATGAACGATCTGGTACCACGGCTATTGGCAACCAAGCCTGATTGGGAAAAGACCCTGGCTACACAGACGAAAGGCGTAGGAGACCGGAGCAAATGGTTAGAAAGCGACGATTCTCTCCAAGCTGTGATTTCGGCAGCGAAGGACCCTGTTCTTGGTGGAATCGTGACCAAGAAGGTCGAGTCCAAATCCAAATCCAATGAGATGCGTGATATCCAATCGAAAAAGTTATCAGAGTTGCGAATTGAAATGGAATCATCGGTGGATAAATTGTGTAAAGGGAACATGGACTTGTTCGAGTTGAAGCTGGCTTTCCAAACCCAGCAACTTCAAGACTCTATTGAGAGCTCAGCGCAATTCGTGGTACGGGCCCTCTCGGGTCCCTATGATCGGCTCGTGCACGAGGTATGCCCCTTCGCTGCTAATTTTGTATATCGTTCGCTCATTTTTTTTATCAGGATCTACGAACATTATGGAAGGAAATGGTAAGCTTGGGGCTACGCTAAAGGTTTGATTGATTAACACTTCCTGACTCTTTTTTTATGAATCAGAGCTGGATCTTTTGTGTCGACAATAAACTCTTTTCAAGCGCACTTTACGAGTATTATCTTGACCTCTTCTCAGCATCTCGAATAAAGACCCTTGAATCCGATTCGGAGGTTAACAAAGAAGGACAGAATTCCTCCAAAGCCGACGCTTGGACTTTGGACTATATCAATAATTATGGCCAAAGAATAGCTCTCGCCATCGATCGGGATTGGTCTGGGTTCATCAGGATAAGCGAGGCTAATGCATTCACGAATAGGATCCCGAAGGGGTGGAGCCTTCCCCAGTGGTGTGCTTACACTGTTGCTGGTTCGTATATATTTTACCTTGATCTTCAATTGTTGATTTTGTGCTTGTACCAGGATGGTCATATGAGCGTCGTATATACCGTAAACGGATGCATCGACTCTTATTCAAGTTGATGGAAATGCAAGCTGAAGGCGAGCATCACTTTCCTTCCCATTAACTATTTAATTAAATGGCCTTTCCTAATTTAAAATTTTCACGTCCAGTCCTCCCCAACAACCGCGCGTATCTTCTGTCAATCATTGAAGCATGTCAACCGATATTCGTTCTGCTTTCTTTGGAGCCCCGCGGGCAGCAGATCCCACAGACTACATTTGAGTTGCGCAGTCTCATCAAGGACATGGTGCATGCCCAAGATGCCGACGTGCGAGCCCAACTTGAGAAGCTGCAGTGGGATATTAGGGATGAATCTATCCTTCGGCTGCTATATCGGGACATGCCTCTGGAAAAAGTGAGAACATTTCTGTTTTTGACTCTGCATCTTCATGACTTGTCCGTTCCGATAGTATGTCCTTCAACTTTGTACGCTAGTGCTGGAAAAATCGTTGATCCTGGCGGAAATATCGCGCAAGCTTACTTTAGACGCGAAGGAATGGTATCGCCTCATCTATTGTGCAATGACAATTGAAATGGCCGTCCTTAAAAGGATTATAAGCCTTTCCGGTACGCTTTTTCCTATGTCTGTCGATTTAGTTAGGATTCTGATTTCAAATTCAGAAAGTTTCGCTGAGAACAAGGATCCCAGGGAGGGTGCGTACTCAGTACGATAAATCCTGCCACGCATAACCTGACATCGCAATTAGACCCCCAAACCTACTCCGACGGGATCTGGTCCTCAGTAAACCTGGAAAAATATTGGACGTATCGCGAATATTACCCAATAGATTATACGTCAAGTGACATAGCCGACTATCAACACGATCTTTCTCTTCTTGACGACTTTCCCTTGCCGTCAGTGGAAGGCGAACCCAAGAAACACTTGAAATATCAACCTTGGGAAGAACACATCAAATACATGGACCGAGCCGATGTTCCCTTAGCCATTCCAAATGAGTGGGACCCCCATGTCATTAAGAAAGGTGGAATTACAGAACGGACAGATTGGACTGGGTTCCCATTTGCTGCGTGAGTTGAGTTCCCTCCTTTCCTCTCCTGTGTGAGATTCTTCCTCGAGATCCCAATTTGACACTTGGTTTCCAGTCTAATGTGTAGTGTGTGTAATGGTTGCCCAATCGCACAGTGCTATTATGGTTGCTTGACATGCGAAGGTGGGTTACATACTCGACGCTCTCCCCAAGTTCACCCATGCTCATTTATATGTATAGTTCAGTTTAACGTTTGTGCGAGCTGTTTTACCAACAAAGACGCCTCTGCTATTGAAATCGAGGGTCATAAAATGGGCCATCCGGTGGTAAAATGGACCCTCAACTCGCGGAGTGGACAACGCCAGTGGACGGAATCTGAGGCTTATGCGGTGTTGGAAGATCTTCGAACCGTTGTATGGGTTCATTATGATCATCAGGAGGTGGAGAAGAGAGAAGAAGGGGGGAATGAGAAGGCGGAGGAGGAGGAAGGGAGAAACGAAGATGGTGAGGAGGATGAGGGGGAGAATGAAGAAGAGGGAGGGGTTATAGCTTCTGGGCCTGCTCCCACTGAACCTTGGACTGACGTCGATGAAACTCATGGTGAACCCGGAAGGTTTCCTCCCTTCCAACATGACGAAACCATGGAACATCTGCATCAGGACGCCGAGGAGGAAGAAGAGAGGCGGAACGAAGGGGAGGATGAGGGGGAACAAGAAGGGTGGAATGAACGGGAAGAGGAGGAAGAGGAGAGGAGGAACGAAGGGGAAGAGGAGGGTGAGCAAGAAGGGTGGAATGAGCAGGACAAAGAAGAAGACGAGAGGGGGAACGAAGGAGAAGATGAGGGGGAGAAAGAAGGGTGGAATGAACAGGAGGGGGAAGAAGAAAGGGGGAATGAACAGGAGGAGGGGGACGAAGCAGAGGGGAGTGAAGAAGACGAAGGGGATATAGCTGCTGGGGCTGCTGTTGCCGCTGGATTTGGGCTTGACGGTGATGAGACTCAGAGTGAAGCAGGAGAGCTCCCTCCCTTCTCAGGCGACGAAACCATGGCACATATGAATCACGACGCCCAGGAGACAGAGCCTGGAAACCAGGCTAAGCGTGAAGACCCCATTGACAGCAGAGAAGAAGCTATTCTAGTTGTTCAATATCCCATGGACCCGCCGAGATCATATACGTGTGGTCGTTGCTCTAAGGGTATTGATTTGGATTCCACATTTTATAGATGTGTTGGGCACTCGTGTCGCGGTACGTTCATGCGCCAATCTTGAATACTTTAAATTTACTTTATGATTTTTTGCTCAGATTTTTTCATTTGCGCACGATGCGAGTCCGTTCCGAGGGACTCGAATGCCAAAAAAGACAATCACAAGTGGTGGCACTCGCTCCTCGTCCTTCGAAAAAGCCTTCTCGAACCCGTACTCGAAATAGCTTCTAACAAGGTCAAATTGGAGACCACCGGCATGCGAGCAGAGACCCGAAGTGCACCGGCCGACTCGGCTCTTCTCCGCACCGACGACAGATTAATATCTGGGGTTGTTATGCGAATCTCCGCGGTTGAAGATAAATTACATGTGGCACATACGGGGATGGAAGGTAAGGTCGATTCGACAAGGGTGGTGCTTGAGGGCCAGCTGAGCTCTATTGACGAGAAGGTGGTAATGCTGGATGAAAGGATCACTCAATTGACGGAGATGTTAGGGGATTTGATAGGGCGGTTGAATATTTGATGACACGAATTAAATTATGATGTATGTAGAGAACATATATTGGATATCCGTAGCTTTTTTCCACTGAATAGAAGGGGCTGTAAACTTTAGAAGTTTGGATATGAGAAATAATTGGAAAATGGTTTCAAGGAGAAGGAACGCGAGAAACGTTCATGTAAGTACTAGGTCAATCAATGCAAACCCTCAGGCGTCCGTATCCTCGAAGTAGATAACTACGAAGTACCCCAAATTGGGATTCAGGGCCCTAGGGATGACAATAATGAAGAGTCCCTCTTGAGTGTTAATAATTTGGTTGCACTTCCACTCGCTCGAGGTCTTTGTTAACAGGCTCGATACCACCGCCTGGACGGATATATCCAGGTCCGGGCCCTGTAAATACCGGCCATCATGTCCATTTCCGTATAAAAGATGATGTGTCATCCTCATTACATCACCCGCATCCAGGAAGCAGGACCCAAGGAGACTGGAGTCGAGTCTAATATCGATGTCGTTCTATCATAAAAATGTCACGTTTTGCACCTGATATGGAGCCAGCAACCAATTGGAGTTAGACGACCCAGCACCCGTCATTGGGTTTGGAAATCAGGTTATGAGATGGCAAAAGGCGTATTTGGTCGGTCCCGCGGTCGCCCAGACGGTCGCAATGAGAAACTCAACTTATTCCAGTTACAAGTCATACGCAGCCGTGGATTGAGATGAGAACGACCCCAGCAAAATGAATTCTTGGACTACTTGAAAAACATGTTGAAATATTGTTGACGCGGCGCTGAAGCCGATCTCTATTTCTTCCATACTGGTGACCAGTATGCCCGACCCCCTCTGATCACTTATCTCTATTAGATACCTAGTTGATGACCGACTACAGACCCAATGTACATAGTTAGAACGCAAAACAGGGCTGTTACCAGTTACGGTGACAAACTCACCCGGGGCCCCCTCATGTATATCTCCGGATCCGAAGCTTGGGCCGCCACCGCCTAATTATATTAAGTTGTGGACAGGCCCCTTGTTCGCTAAATAAGAATATTAGGAGCGATGCCGGCCCTCCGGGGTGGTTGTAGGCTGAGTTTGAATGAATATACAGGCAGAGACGGCACTGACGGATAGAGGATGCCAGTGAGTATGTAGTGTGATATATCAGAAATTGTTTGTGCTTAGATTGATTATTGTATCACACTTGTAATCTAATTACATAGGTGTGATATATCAGCCTGCCAGTTAGTGGTGGTTTTCAAGTTCCTGATGAACAGAGGGCTGGTTGTGTTGCCTATTTCCCGTTCCATAACGCATAATGGAGAGGGTGTTGCCAACAAGGAAACACATACTATATTTACCTTTTCTAAATTTATCATACTGGCCTTCCTCGTTAACAATCTCAGCTAAGTTTCCACTCTTCCCCCCTACTTTTTCCCATCCTCATCATATATTCTCAGTATCACCACGTCAGGACAATTGAATCGACTAACGATGGGTTGCTTATTCTGGCAACCATAAGGCATAATTTCTGGCTTGTTGCCAATCCTCCCTTGAAATTCTCCACAACGCTCACCGAGGCCATTAGCTTCATAGGGAAGGGGACAGTACTTTGAGGCAATGTCACATGACATTCTCTCAAAAGAATCAATTTTAGGCACCCTCGAATCTTGTCTATTCAGTTATATTTTAGCACCATCATGTAAGGAAGGAAGAAACCTATCTAACAAAACTTAATTCAAGTCAAATTGTTCAGCCGTTGTTGAGAACGTGCAAGTTACGGAGAAGGGCGTGATGGCTATCCCAAATCGGGAACTCGGCGCAAGGAAATTAGCCGAGAGCTTTCGGTTCAACTCAACACTTATCTCTGTCTTCTCATGTCTTCTCATATCAAAATGCGATATATCTAACAAGAAAGTTGGTTCCGGAGTTGCGAGAGTGAACATGCGGCTGCTTATATAATGGGATGAAGGTGAGGTTTTGTGAGCTCTGTCGTTCAGTTGTCCCGTCTCTCCCTAGCTTTTCCTTCCCTTCATCTCGTCATTCACTCGGCTAGTCCTGTCCAGGTGACGATCTCAATGCTCCGTGTGGCTTAACTCACGCTTGTCTGCAACGGCAAAGACTAAATACGCACTCGAATGATGCCTACTCGCGATACCGTCAATCTCATCGCTCTCGATGATTCTGTATGATGGCCCCAAGGCTGGGCATGAATGAGAGGGATGGATACGAGGAATGGGTTGTGATGGAAACTGACAATAGGATGATGCGTATGTGGTCAGTATTTGTTCCATCCGTGTACCCTGTCTTCATGTGTCTTTAATATTGTTGTTCGAGTCACTGTTCTATCATAACTAATTGCCTGGCCATTATATCTTCCACCTAGTCTTTACGTATCACTAAGATCGACACGCAAATGCATCCCCTATCGTCGCGCGCGGAAGGGAGGGACATTGGAGTAGGCCTCACACATCCCATATTAATTCCGATGACAACCAGCGGCTCCTCCTGAAGACGATGTATATATCTTGCCATTCCAATACCTATCAGGCGTTCGCCCGATGTAGCTTGGACGATGGTTGGGCCGTACGAGATGGAGCGACTTGAACGTTCGAAGAGACATTGGTGAGTGGGATGTCAGCAGGAGCAGCGGGACTGCGTTTTACAATGTTAGTATTATATCACTTATCTCGAAAAACGCCTGCACGTACTGACCCTTCGAATTGGAGTAGGAAGACGAAAAGTGCGGCGGGCTGATGACGAGCAGCAATTACACCGATGACTGGATCTCAACATCCACGCCGCTATGTTGAGGTTGACGAATATGGCTACCGTATTTGTGTGCCGTCTCGAATCCTGTATACCGTGATCCTTACAGTTGTGTTCAACACCGGTTCAACACCACCCAGGAACGCCTGATTGAAGGAGCAGACGGGTACTAGGGTGGGCAGGAGTGGGCCCAGCGAAGCGCCCTCTGATTCATATGGTCGGTGAATTTTGTATTCGATTTATTCGATTTCCTTACCGATTAACATGATCTACATCCCTAGACACAGGTGTAATCGTTAACGAAGCAATTTGCCCCTCCTTTATACACGAGGTACAAGACCCATTGGGCGGCGAGGTCACTCAACCCCCGGGCCCTGTTGACTGTTCGTGCGACTGGCGGGATGACGAGAGAAGAGCAGATGACGAGGAGCGCCCCAGGATGGAGAGGACGAGTGGCTATGGGGAGGAGAATTCTCCTCCCTTTATATACAGTGCGCCTTCCGTCTTTTTGTCCCAGTTCTGACGTTTCCCTGCCGCTTATCGTGTGTTCGGACAAACATGACCTGCCAGACGACGGTGATAAATCTTACATAAGACTGGTGTGTCCTCCCGAAAACATTTCGAGTCGCAGACTGGTGTAGAAAGAAAGAGTGTTTCTGTGCCTGGTGCTCACTACCCTTCGCATCTTCCTCGCTGCGTTACACCCCCTTCCATGTATATAAATTTATGGGCATACAGAAATCTGCGTATTACTTGCATCATGGATGGGTTCGAAAAAAGGGTGGAATTTTTCTGATGTAGTAAACCGACCAACAGAACCGCCTAAGAACACCAACGCGTAAAACAAATAATTCAAACCCAAAATTCTCCGTAGATTGTCATATTTAGAGACAGATCCTTCCTCGGCAGCTCCTCGGTAAAATCTTGAATCGAGTCAGCGAACAAATTCCGAATGCAGTAGCATGTATTGTTCGCACCTCCTCAGCGTTTCTGGCATTTATATCATCGACCCCACGGACTGAATGCTCTCGGGAAAAGGGGCCGTCGATGTCTGGCACCACGCTATCATTTCAAAAATAAAACGGTTAATCTGGTAGCCTTATATTTGAGTTATAAAGGCACTTACACCCGGGCCAATGCAAATGTAGCTGCCATTGCCAATGTGATAAAACAAGCAGACAACTTCATTTTTGCGAGATCGAGTTAGGTATTAAAGTGCGAATAGGGGGAAGTTGTTGTGGTTATAATTTTTGTGATGACTGCCTCCTCCAACGCGATGCATTTATACTGCCAGCTCTCCCCTTTCACCATCATACTGCAAATTCTCGTATCTAGCTTAGATGTTCCTCGTTTCCATCAGAAACCCCGAGCAAGTCTGCGAGTGATCGTTCTTATTGCGAGCTATACAATCATGTCAACGAAAAGTTGACTTGATGGTATAGCCCGTAACAACTTCCTCGTTTCACCGTTGGGACTATGATAGCAGAACTGACCTTCACAAAGCTGCTTTTCATGATCCCAAAAGTTCTATATTTTTCAGAACCCCACCAACACAATCCAAAATGGGCAAAATGAATCTAAGTTGATCCCACTTTAACTCGTTGACCAACGCACCGGCTCCAATTTCTCAGAATTTTCAGAGAGGTTGAAAGGACGCTACGGTATCCGAATGTGATGCACACCCTGTAATATCAGATCCCAATACGGACGGGGAGCTCTGGAGTTTCGCACAACATTTGACTAGCTCCGAGTTCAATCCGTTTTGTGATATTATGGAAGGCGCTAAATAAAGATCGTGATACCGTAACAGTGATACACGAACAACCTTTTACAGAGTATGATGTGTTGCCCCAGTTTTATGGGGTAACAGGTAAAAAGCCTTGGCACTACCGTGCCTACCATGCAACGGTGCACGGTAGGCACGGGAATGGCAGGGTATCACAGTTTGCACAGTTGTCACGGCACATATCTGTACCTGTTACTATAACGATATTTCTTTAAGGACTTGGAGTTTGGACACGAAATTGTTGTATTGGTACTCAAATCACAGCCACAGGATGAACCTGCAGACAAATTAGCGCCAAATAACTGCTCTGGGGCTCTCTCCTCTACAAAAGATTTACATTGTGGTATTATTGAGGTCACTCTCTACAGCAAAATTGTTTATCTCATTCAAATCTTATTGAAGTTTAACTTGTAACTACTTCTCTGCATCAGATCGGAAGGTCTTTTGTCACATCTTGGAATGCTATAATGTTCGTTTCCCACTTTGACAGCATAAAGGAGTGGAATCGAAACCAAGATTTTTAGCCCACATGTCTGGGAAGAATATAAATCTTCCTGACGGTTTCGTGATCTACCAGATCTTGACTCCTGCATTCTTTGCTCGCTTGATTTAGTGTATTGAACACATGTAAGGTTAGCGAGAACTCTACGGCAGGATTTGAATCTGCGTCTGAACCAACGTGCTTCTCACAACTCCCACGATGACTTCCTCTAGGCTTTGGGCCTTCAATTGATGCTGAGGTGTTCAATCAGGG
>Ga0307517_10004632_pt1 | contig 21059 bp, 18 predicted proteins | sample 23_EM_MG_FD_194515 | JGI IMG/M metagenome (GOLD analysis project Ga0307517, IMG submission 194515) | Populus trichocarpa ectomycorrhiza microbial communities from riparian zone in the Pacific Northwest, United States - 23_EM | ecosystem: Host-associated > Plants > Roots > Unclassified | place...
TTTTTTTTGTTTTTTTTCATGTTTTTAATTAAATCTGTTTTCTATTTAGCTATCACACTTTCATGACACGAATCCCAGCTTTGACGGGTTAACCTGATTTGGTGGGTTAACCCAGTTGATTCAGATTATTTTTTTTTCCTCATTATTTTTGTTCTTCCGATTTCATCTTTTAATATTGTATGCAGTCCACGGTAAAAAGACTGATGTCTTTATTTTTATTTTTATTTGCTTTTTTTTTATTTTTATGCCTTTCACTGTGGATTGCACAGTGCAGTCCACAGTGAAAAAGCTGATGCTTTTTTTTTTAAATTAATTTTTTATTTAGTTTGTTGATATTAAATTTTTTTCTATTTAATTATCAGACTTTCATGACACGGATCTCAGGTTTGACGGGTTAACCCAGTTAATTCAGATTTTTTTTTCTTCATTAGTTTTTTTTCTTCCTGTTGTTTTTTTTAATTAATCTATTTAATTATCACACTTTTATGACACGACCTTGTAGCCAGACCTACATCCAAGACTATTGGGTCTGGTATTGCAGCTAGACCCATTTAAACTTTGGTTCATGCAAGTTTAATGTTATTATTAATATTATAAATATCACTTTTAGGTCACGCGTTGCAGCCAAACCCAAGATTTTTGGGTATAACTTTGCAAAAAAACCTAATACTTTTAAATCTTAATATTTTTTAATATATATTTTTTATATAAAAAAATTGACCCGCAGTAACGCGCGGGTCACGTAAGTAGTTTTAGTACTAAAACTGTACTAAAACATGCATGAACTGTGACCACCGTTACAGTTTGTTACTTTGTTTAAAAAGAAAAGGAGTTATTTTTCACACCAATCGTTTAGAAAACCTAACCTTATTTTTTAAAATATTGAAAATAATCTCGGAATCAAGAAATCAATTGAAAATAAATCGAATTAAAAAAACGAAAGAAAAGAAAATGAATCTCAGCCTTATAAAAGCATGTGTTTCCCTTTTCTTTTTCTTTTTCTAACAAAAAAACATGTTTTTTTATGAGAAAAAGTTTTTTGGATAAAAAGATATTATAATATTAGAAGCAAGTTTTAATAAAATATCATGAAATGATAATTTTTATGCAATATTTTTTTATCACCGAAGGTGGCTCTATAACTTGGAAATTAGAGAAATTAGGTCCAAGCTTTTACATCCTAAAAATATGAAATTCAACCTTTCTTTTTAACACCCTCCTCCCTACACACACAAACACATAACACAAACAAAAAAAATTATATGAACCTCTAAAACCTTATCTATAACCATCAAATATATTTTAATCATAATAAAAACTCAAAATCAAATAGAAAAAATAGATCCTTAATCTATTTTTCAAGCCTTATTTGAAAAAAAAATCATTTTTTTAATATTAAGATCAGTTAAATACACACCTCATGTCATAAATAAACCTCCCCGGTTCAATTTCTTTGTTTTTTTAAATTAAATTTTATTTAATTATATAATAATAAAAATAAATATTCACTAAAAAGCTAAGATTTTTTTTTTAAAAAAAACACAAACATGGTGGGTTGCTATAATCTTATTTGAAAATAAACAAAACTTTTAATGGTATTTAAAAAATATCAAATCAAATATATTTTAAACTAATTTAAGAAATTAAGAAATTAATATATGTAATATAATATAATATATATTTACTTATTAAATTTTAAATTAAACAAACTTAAATCATGGGGGGAATTTTTTCTGAACTTTTAAAAAATACACAGACAACACCATTATTTCTATTTGCAAGTAAAATCTTAACAACTATTTTTAAAATCTAATTGATTGACTTGCGCTTAACTGTAAGATCAAACATTTTTTTTTATATAAAAAAGGTTAAATGTGCAGCCGTTTCCAACCCTGTTTTTCACATAAAAAAATTACATAACATTGGCAGAGGTACATATGGTAGAAAAATAAGGATCCGTTTCAAGAATAATGCCGGATATGTTGTTCAGATGCATAAAATATTCTAAGTCCATTAGCCAAGTCATTTTGATATCTTCTCGGAACCACAAGGACAAGGTAATCTACCTCTCTAGTCCAAAAAAAGAGACCTCCTAGCAAGATCAACCATGTCAGCTTTGCTTTTGCACCTAGCAAACAAAGATCAATTGATAACATATATTCCGAATATCCCACATGTATAGGGAAATCTAACATAATAAGACATTGACAGGGGTTGTAATGTTGTGTTCTAATTGCAGATTGCAGAAATAAAGTTATTAGGCAATAGACTTTCCTGCGCAAAGAGAAAATTATTAGCTTTTTTAGGAATAAGAATAGAAGAGAGAGCATTCATCCAGTCATCATGGCATGGCATCATAAGAAACTGAATTCTTGGATCCTAAGACACCTCTTATTTTTAAATATATGTGGAAAGAAATGACAAAGAAGAAGAAATAAAAGACGAACACAACAATTTAACCCATTAAAATGCACCCTGCCAACTTAAACTGCAATATTTCTCTCATTAAATTCTCTTTCTTTTTCTTATTTGTGTTCTTTTGTGGTTGTCCTTCGAGCCCCTCATCTGTATTAGCTTCACTTATTCTCATTGGCTCAGTAACATGTTCAACTAGCAACACCATAAGACTACTCAAGAATAATAGTACTCCTATAATTTTTTTTCAGTTTAATCCTTGTCAAGTTTTAAAATAATGCACCTGGCCTACAGTCCATTTAGTCAAGAACCAATAAGTTAATCAGTTCGACCACAAAAAGAAAATCTTAAGACAAAGGTGCACTGAAGTGGACTGCAAGAGTTAAGGGGGGAAGACCTTGAATGCAAGGATCCTAGGAGCTGAAGAACAATTGAAGAAAAATCAAGCATGAGATCCAGGCAAAACGTTTCAAGTAAAATAGGCAGGTTTCTTTCACCATATTTGTCAAATAGCTACAGTGCAGGATTTAAAGCAGACAGGTTAATCTATTGCAAACCCAGACTCATCAAAATCATATGATTCTAATCACTATTTTCTTAATATCATCGACTAATTGCTTTAGTTGGTTTGCCATTTCAACATGTTTCTCTATATCACCTATTCTATTTGAAAGATTTTTATATGACCATTAAATTTGTGCATGCAGTTTTCTTCTCCGGAACGAATAAAAGAGAACAGTTGTGCATCACCTGTATAAGGAACTTTTCCCCATAGTTCTTTTTAACTGCAGTCCTAAACTCATCTAGAAGCTCTGCATATTCTTATACCACAACAAATAACAAAACAAAAATCTCGAGATGTAGAATGATTTAAAATCTAGAAAAGAAAAGATGAAATATCAGTCGATTGGAAATGGAATAAAGTAAAATTACTCTACCTATAAAGTTACCCTCTTTTGTCCAAGCCTAATGTAGAACTCATCATTCAACAACTTCTCATTGTTTGTGCCAAAATCAATTGCTACAGGCAAGCACTGCATATATTGAATACAATTGGAAGGTTTTAGTAACTAAATAGCAAGGGCCAACTCATAGCTCTAGTAAGACAGTAATTGAGGCGTGTCTAAATAATATAAAAAATTAGTGAATGAAATTGTTGTGCATTTGATAGAAAATTTATCCCTTTTTCTCTGGAACCAGAAGCTTCCAAACTCATCCATCCAAAAACACAAAGAATATCAAAATCAAATATACCAGTGGTTAGAAAATGTCAAACCTTACTGCAAAGGGACGTAATCCTCCTAATGTTGTCTATAGAGAGAGTTTTCCTATTGGGATCGCCATTCCTTAACAAATGTAAAACAATCGCATCAATCAAATTAACGACGATCCACTCGTTAAGAGATAAGAAGTGGTATGCACATCCAATTTGTAAATAAATTTATGAGCATCAATACCTGGCAACCAAGATCCCCAAGCCCTAAGATACACTCACCATCAGTAACAACAATGACTTGGATATTTCTCTCCAGCCAATTCTTCGATGCTTTAAGAATATTGCCCCTGAAAAATCCATTTTTTGCTAAATACTCCATAATTGTTTAGAAAAGAAAAGAAAAAAACTACAGAAAATCCATGTAAAAAGGTGCACATGAATGAAAATGAACAAATGTTATTGTGATAGCAATTATTCAAGCATCATTGCAGGTTGTTGGAACTAAGGGTGTTGAAACACAATAGTCTGTACAATGGTTCTATTGGGCAATGAACTTCAAATGTATAGTCTAAATCTTTCCTTCTTAAGAGACGAGTTTCAAACTTTTGCAAGTATAATTTTATAATAATATACCATCCCATTATTTCAGCAAGAATGCAAGAAATTTCCCCAAGGCTTTCGAGTTGAAAAGTAGCTTTCATCTACTGCTCATGGCTGTTCTGTCCTTTAGCTCCTGTCAATCATGTATTCCTTCATCATAATTCATCATGTAAAATCTGGGCTATTAAAACAGAAAGCGAAAGGGCATACACCATAGAAGACAATTCTGTTTTCTTTTTTTAAAAAAGTTCATTTGTGCCCAATGACCCTAAAAAAAAACCTAAAAGCAAAGCAAAGAAGAGATCAAAAACCTTTCTTCCTTGGATGACAACCGATCCTCGAAGGAAAAATCCCCACCCTTTTTCTAACACGGAGAGGCGATGTGTTTGGTGATGCATAACAAGGGCTGGCGATGGGTTTGATGATAGTTGGTGGAAAGGGAAGATCGACATGAGAGGAAAATTGTATGTTGGTGTCTGTCCCTCACCCTATTTTGAGACAAAAACACAAAAATGAAAAAAAAAATTATGATAACAAACAAGCCACGCTGCCAAGAACTCAACTGCACACACAAACCAAATATCCTGGGAGATCAATAAAATTATCAATGAAAAACACTGTTTAATCCACAGTGTGCATAGATTTCTTGATCTGTTTTAGTGTTTTTTTATATAATTTACAGTGTAATGTAAGTGCAAGTGCAAGTGTAATAGTAATTTTAGGGCTCTTACTACATAATCAATCCACTTTCTAATTCTGGACCCCAAAACCTCACTTTTGAACTATTAGGCCCAAACTAGGTCTCAGAATAAAATAGCTCGTTTTGCTATTCAAAAGAAGTCAACAGAACCCAAAAAAATAAAACGTTTTGGCATTTCAATTGTGCGAAACCCGCAAAGGGTAAAATAAAAATAAAAATAATCAAATAAAAATCTCTCTGTCTCCTGCTTCTTTAATGGCGCTTTCTCATTCTCACTCACAGGTGATCTCTCCTCTCTAATTTCCCTTTTTGCCCTTCCGATTACTCATTCTTACTCACTGATCTTCGAAGTAATGTTTTCTAATCATTTAATTCATGTTCCCTTAGCTTATTATTCTTGTTATTATCTAATCGCGTCTTAATTTTTTAAAATTCTGGTGTTTTCTTTAGATTTTTTAATTATTATCGAGATTATTATGATAATGGAGGTGGATTTTGTTACAAGTGGAATATTAGAAGAAGAATTGCCTCTTGAAGTTGACGAGAATATTCATGTAAGTTTCATTTTATTTTAACTCACTGATTTATTTTAATATCGATTTTTTTGGCTATTGTTTTTTGGATTTTCTAGTTTTGAGAGCTGAAATTTCTGTTTAGAAGCATGAATTAGATGTTTTTTTCGTCAAAATTGCTGCTGCTGCTTATTATTATTATTTATGTTAGCCAATAACATAAATATTATTTCCATTTTTATAATTTGCAGGATAATTATAATTTTGAGGGCGAAAGATGTGGGATATGCATGGATATTGTTATTGACCGGGGCGTTCTCGATTGTTGCCATCACTGGTACATGTTATTTTATTATTATTAATTCAACTTCTTTCTTGCTATTTCGTTTTACTAGAGAGAGATGAAAGTTTTGAGCTTTGGTTGAGTTTTTTGTTAGATTATGCAATTGCACTGAATGAATGCGCAGTGAAGATGATCACTTGGGTTTGTTTTGGGAATTTTTCAGGTTTTGTTTTGGTTGCATTGACAATTGGGCCACAATCACGAACCTTTGTCCACTCTGTCAGAATGAATTTCAGTCCATTACATGTGTTCCGGTGAGTGATTTAAGATTTTGTAAGCATTACCCCCCCCTCTCATTTTACAGTAAATTTTGTTGTTTTTCAAACGACTTGAGAGCTTTAGTCGAGGTATATATCCATCTTTTGTTTCTTATGAATTTAGTAGCTTTATTAGGTTACTTGGTTCTAGAAGTTTTCTTGAAACTATCTATATCCAAACTTTGTGCAATCTGATGCGTGACAGTTTCTGTTTGCTAATGAAGGTATATGATACCATTGGAAACAACAAAGTTGATGAGGACTCACTTTCCAGGTAGTACTAGTAGTAGTATATGCTTTGCGTGTTGTTGGTATTTCTTCCTGATTGGGGTAGGCTCCATTTTTTCATGTTTGGTATTTACCGGCATTGCATCCTCACACTTAGGTGTCTACTTTTCTTATCAATCAATCAAACATGATTTTTAAGTTCAGTGGAAGCAGCACTGTTGTTGCAAGTTGCAACCTTACAATATTAAGGTAGCTTCATATTTTGTCTAATTGATCTTTCTAATTGAAATAATCACAATCCACATGAAGCTCCTCCTATTGGAGATTAATTTGGACCCCTGAAAGAGTTGTCACTCAGATTAACAAAGCCATTTTAATTATAATGTTTAAGATCCTTGATCCATTGCATCATCTATTATTCTGTGTTTATCAACATTCCAAATAATACACAAGTATGCAAGTTACTGACATATCGCAATTTCACTCTTTACCTTCTCATTTGTGATTGATTTTTGTGATTCAGTGCCGACATCTGGGTAATATTTAGCAGCAATTGAGAACTGAGGATTTGCTTCTGTTTAGGTTTTTCAGCAGTGATTGATTCATGTTTCTGTTATCTATGCTGCAGAGATGATGATTGGTCTATTGAAGGGAAGAACAACACTCTCTCCTTTCCATCATACTATATCGATGAAAATGTAATTATCATCCATATGTTATCATTTTGAGGTTTTAGAGCTAATTACTGATCTGAAGTCTGAACCTGTTTGAGACTTGTGAACTTGTGAGCTAATTTATACAGAGTGACTTCCTCAGTCAGGGTTAGTAACAAGATCGCATTTGTTTGCTCGAACATTGCCATGCCATCAAATTTGCAAAGTTGATTTCAGCTGTTGATGCTCTAAGCTGGTAGCATTAGATGTATACAAGTTATTTATGTTGTTGGTTCAAGCCAGTAGACTTCACAAATTGATATGTTCATCTGGAAATGGTTTATGCTCAAGGACCAAGCTTTTTCTGTTTCCAGATTAAATGCTACATGCAAAATGATTATACATGTTCGAAACCAAATAAGACATTCATATAAAATTGCTCAGTTAATATTTCTAGCAGTTGGCTAGGCCCTTTCCTTCGTAGTTCGTAGCATATCAGCTTATGGAGAGGGGGCCAGTGCCTAGCATAAACAGAATCAACCCAAGCACTTCAATGCTTTTGTGTACAAAAATTTCTTGGGAAAGTCGGTGATATTTCAGAAACCAAGACAAAGTTTCATATAATTAGAGTTTTTATTCTATACAACTCGAATTCATGTGTCATTGTAATCATGATATAATTCTTATGCACTTTATCATTTTGTAGGCAGTTATCTGCTTGGATGGAGACGGCTGCAAGATTCGAAGTGGATCAGCAAATATTGAGGAAGAATCTAATCTCGATACCTCTATTGCTTGCGATTCTTGTGACATTTGGTAAATTTTTATCCCTAAGGTTGTGCTTGATTTTGGGTTGAAGTGGGTTAACATTTAACCCCTCCTTAACCTTGTTTAGTAGCTCTAACACCCTTAACACTTAGCCCCTTAACATTTAACCTCCAATTCTTAACACCGAACCAAACGCAACCTAAGTGATATTGTTTAGGTATATTTTATATATGTAGGTTGATGTGTTTAGAAATTCTACTTCACTATGTAGCTTATAGTGAGAGAAAAAGTTTTAGATGGTTGATTTTTTCCTTTTACTTTGTTAAAGGAGTCAAAAGGTAGCATTTAACCTGGATACATATTGGGTATGACAGCTTAGAGCCCTCCTAGAAACAAATTAATTCCCCTACGCTTTCTTGTCATACAACAGGTATCATGCTTTTTGTGTGGGCTTTGATGCTGAAGGGACATCAGAGGATACATGGTTATGCCCGAGGTAAAACTATGAGGATGATTATTTAATTAGGCAGTGTTGGGATGTGACTTTGCTATGTCAATACAGTCCTATGACTTTTTGCTTGGAGCTATAAACTATGGTACTCTGAAGAAATGTGCTTCTTCTATACATAGAAAGCATGTTATGTATATAAAATGAAAGTTGAGTATGCTGCAATTGGCTTTTAGTACTTGTGGAGTGCCTGCAAGGGGTTTTGAATAACCCTTTCTAATGTTTTGTTAGGTGGGCATCTGGTGATGTTCTTCTATTATATCATTTTATTTAAGCTTTCTATGATCAGTCTACAGACATCTGATGCTCTGATGTAGATTTCTAAGCTTGGACTCAGTTTTACTTAAGCCTAGGTTCCTCTGTGTCATTTGCTAATGCATCATGTTTTTGGTTTGATGCAGATGCACAGTTGGTGAAGTGCCACAGAAATCTGATGTAGCTTCGCTACAGAAGCCAAACAACCAGTGTTATTCAGAGAATTCTCACAGTAGTAGTTTTGCTGAGGCTGAGGCTGCTTTTTCTGGAAAGATGTCTGTATCTATCGCTGATGCTGGAGAAACAGCTGTTGTTGTCTCAATGGTTGGAGGCACTAAATGGACTGAAGAACCAAGTAAACCAACCCTTGAAGTTGATGAGGACCTGATGGATGATGCAGTTAAACCTGATGGCAATAGCTACAAGGTAGAAAGACAATCTAGCAAAAAGACTGATGTACAACCAACCGTGGAGGCACCGGAACTTGAACTGTCCTTATCGTGTGATGCATCCTTCAGTCACCTATCTACTTCCTTGGTGCTTGCTGAGTTGAAGACCATTTGTGATGATGGAACAGTGAATGAACCAATTATTGGTGATGGTGTTAAAAATTCTTTGAGAAAGTTGTTTAATGATTCCCTTGCCAGAAACAAGCTGTCTGGAAAGGAATCTAGTGAAGGTCTTCATCTTGGTTTATCTTTGGGCTGTTCTTCATCTGGTAATTATGCATGTGTAATATTTGTTCATCTTTCCTTTTCATCCACACAATAAAACATAAGTGATAGTTTTGTCTCTTTTGCATGCTTGAAAGTGTCTAATTGCAAGATTGTTTTTGTGCTATTAACAGGTTACATTAAGACCAATGAAACTGAAGATCAAGGGACCATTGAAGTACAACAGCAAAGTCTTTCTGAAGAATCTTTGCTAAGAAGAGGTATTGAAGAGACTGTTTCAAACATTAAAAGGAATCCATCCAGACCAATATTTGGCTGTGGAAAGTTAAATGAATTTCTTGTAGGAAACTAGTTCACATTTTGTTGACATTTGGATATGTGTATTTCATGAACTGTCCTATTTCTAAAATGTTTTTCAGATGAGAAGATTCTACCAGTTGCTAATGAGGAGGCCATGAAAATTATTGGTGTGAAGAGAAAGCATGCCACTTGCAGGTTACTTGAAATTGAGTGTTTTCATCTTTACTCACTATTCATGTTCACTAACTGGGGGTCAAGTGTTGTTTGACTTTGTGCTTCTCACTCAAAGTAACTCTTAATTATCGTCCCCCTCCCTCTCTCTCTTTGTGTCCCAAAAAAATATAACAGAAGAAAAGAATCACTAAATTAAAAAAAACAGGCAATAAGTAGTTGATATACTGGTTCACTGGCTTTTGTCTTTTAAGATGAATACTCCTTTCAGTAGAAGTTTGTGCTGTTGATCATTTTTGTCTTGTTCCTTTTCTTAAACTCTTGTTGTTTATTAGTGATGATGCTGTTAAGACTGCTGATGATAACGAAGACAATGCTAAGAATGAAGCTGCAGTTCTTGCAAAGAAGACCAGAGTCAGCAGGAAGTTGCAAATAACTCCTAAGGACCAGGACAGTGCATTTCTTCCAGAAGATTCCCAAAAGTGCCCCGCCAAAATAGCAGTTCTAAAAAATGTCAAATTAAAACGATCTCTTGAAAAGCAAGATGTCACTTCTGATATAATGAGTGTGGTTAAAGGGACTGGTCGTAGGACTTTGAAGGGGCTTGCTCACCAGAGTCCTCCAGATAAATCATCAAAAGAAGGGGAAAATGCAGCGGGCTTGAGAGTGAAAAAGATCATGAGGAGAGCTGTGGAGGACAAGGAATCATCTGTTGTAGTTCAAAACCTTAGAAAAGAAATAAGAGAAGCTGTGCGTAACCGATCTTCTGATGAAATTGGGGAAAACCTTTTTGACCCAAAGCTTCTTGCTGCCTTCCGAACTGCTGTAGCAGGATCCACAGCTGAACCAGTGAAGAAGTTGCCCCCTTCTTCTCTGAAGGCAAAGAAGTCCTTGCTGCAGAAGGGTAAAGTTCGTGAGAATCTGACAAAGAAAATATATGGAGATTCTAATGGAAGAAGAAAACGTGCATGGGATCGAGACTGTGATGTTGAATTCTGGAAGTATCGCTGTATGAGGGTTACAAAGCCTGAAAAAATTGCAACTTTGAAGTCAGTTCTTACTCTCCTTAGAAAGAATCCAGAAGGCTCAGAGATGGATCAGGGATATGAATTCCAGGAGACCAATCCCATTCTTTCAAGATTATATTTAGCAGACACATCTGTTTTTCCAAGAAAGGATGATATCAAGCCTCTCTTAGCTTCTACAACTACAAGTAACACTGAACAGAATAAAGCTCAGGAAATTTCAATGGATAAAGTTCGGAAGCTATCTCCTGATGATCATACTCTTAAATCTGCAGGAGCAAATAAAGTATCATCAAAGCTTGTTGTGCCTTCAATTCATGATAAAGGGCTTAAGGATAAAGTTCTCAGCACAAATTGTCAGCCTGCTTCTAGCAAAGCACAACCGGGTGGATGTTCCAAAGTCAATTCACAGAAGGAAAAAGGTGCTCAATCTGATGATAAAAGGATGGATAAAAGAAAATGGGCCTTGGAGGTGCTTGCAAGAAAAAAGGCAGTTTCAGGTAAAACTGCAGCAGATGAAAAACAGGAAGACAATGCAGTGCTTAAAGGAAATTATCCTTTACTCGTATGTACCCCTCTCCCCCTTAAACCAGTTTTTTCTTGCTGTTTGATTCTATATGACATTCTGCAAACTGTTACTCATGCTTTCTTATTTTCCCCTTCCCTGGTTGCTGTGAGCAGGCTCAACTGCCAATTGACATGAGACCGGTGTTAGCATCCTGTCGCCACAATAAAATCCCCATATCGGTTAGACAGGTATGCAATGCATTGTGTGCCTGCTTTTTCGTAACTAAGCTGGTTGTTTTGCATGGACAATAAACTTTTCTGGAGTCATGCTTTAGGTTTGCTCTTCTATGGAAAAAAGAAAAGAATTTGCAGAAGTAGGCTATGTTTTCTGTTTAAACTTGAACTGCCCATTTGGAAAGATGGTATGATGTGGATAGACTACATTATTGTTTCCTCAGTTTGCCATCATTCAAACACCTCTGCCATCACCAACTTGCTACTCTTGTTACTCAGTGCCCTAGCCTCCAGAACTGTGTGTTGCCTATTCTTCAGCAGTCAAATTCTCACTTCTAGGAAATCCAATTGGGTTGTGGAGTTGGCAAAATTTAACTTCGATTTGGCTGTTTCACGTACCAAACTTGTACTGAACACAAAGTTCTCTATACTCATCCATTTCTCAACCTCTAATTTTTAAGCTCACACTCAAATGGTTTTCAGATTTTTCACCAAGTAACTGTGTGCTTGGCTGTACTTTGGCTAATTCCAATCTCTTGTTGTACAGACTCAACTTTACCGACTGACAGAGCACTTCTTGAGGAAAGTAAATCTGCCAGAGATTCGCAAAACTGCAGAAACAGAGTTGGCTGTTGCAGATGCAATTAATATTGAGAAGGAGGTTGCCGACAAGGCAAACAGCAAAATAGTATATTTGAATCTTTGTTCTCAGGAAATAATGCGTCACTCAGATGACAGAAAGTCCAATAGAGCCACGGTATCAAATTCTTCACCATCTGCAGTCACTGTTGATAGATTAGAACAAGATATCGATGAACTTCCAACGGATCCTGCAGTTTTAGATGCATTGAGAAATGCAGGACTCTTATCTGATTCTCCTCCAAGTAGTCCCCATCATAAAATGGAGGTTTCCAATGAAGTAGATGATTCCTCAATGCAGATCAAAGAAGAAGGGCCTGATAATGTATTTGAAATGGATTCTCATCCAGATGTTGATATATATGGTGATTTTGAGTATGATTTAGAAGATGAAGACTACATTGGTGCTACTAATTTGACAGTCCCCAAGCTAATAGTAGAAGAAGGCGAGTCAAGGATGAAAGTAGTCTTCTCCACTCTTAAATCTGAAATGCCGAACAATTTTCAGGATCTTGAAGGTTGTTTGACTTTGGGGAATAATGAAGAACTCAAGGACTCTGCCTCCTCGCCAAAGATTCATGTTGATGCAGGCATCATCAGCACAACCATGGAGGGTGGAACTAATAGGTCTTGTGCTGATTCAGAACCTCTACCTGGCGAAGAAGGTGAAGAACCTTCTCTTGCAGAATGTGATGAACTATATGGTCCAGACAAGGAGCCTCTGATCAACAAATTTCCAGAAGAAGCATCTAGAAATCTACATGAGCTGACTGACCCTGAGGCTTCAACTAAGCACAAAGGTTCGGGAGAAAATGAAAATAATTCATCAAGACAAGATGGGAATACCAATGCGACCTCTGCTGGTCACACTTGTGATGGAGAAACCACGTGTGACCATTCTCAAACAGCTGAAAGTGGCCGTAAAAAGGATAGTTCTAAGACTAACACTAACAAGCAGGGTGACATTATCAATTCTGTTTCTAAGAAGGTACAAGTTGATCTCAACTTCTCTTCTTTCCTTGTCTTTTTATTTAGTTACTTCTTTTTTAATGAAGGTGTGTTACAACGCTGTGGATGCAATGAAATTCACCGGAGGACATAAGTTTTCAAATCTGTGTACTATTATTTTCCTTGCAAACCTACTTCTGTTGACTGGTCATTCTAACTCTGTATAGGTTGAAGCGTACATCAAAGAGCACGTCAGGCCACTGTGTAAGAGTGGCATAATCACTGCTGAACAGTATAGATGGGCTGTGGCAAAAACTACTGATAAGGTTATGAAATACCACTTGAATGCGAAAAATGCAAATTTCCTAATCAAGGAAGGTGAGAAGGTGAAGAAACTTGCTGAGCAGTATGTTGAGGCAGCACAGCAAAAGGAAAGAAGTGATTCCGTATGACTAACCCTTGTCTTTAGAGCTTCTGCAGCATGTTTTTGTTCTCCAGTCCAAGTATTATACCCATGACTATGGGATCCAACTCAAGTCGTTGTTGATACTGCTCTTGTATGCACCGAAATTTGAGAAATGTGTTCAAGCAGGAGGTTTTGTTTCAATGTCTAGCCCATTCGATCAGACTTTATCAATGGTGATCCCTTCTTCATCTGAGCTACTTGTCCCTGGACAACAGGAGATGGAAAATGCAAACACAACTAATTGATTACAGTCAAAACAACAGAACTGGATCTGCTTGGAATTTTGGACCCAAGCATCCACAGATTTATTTTATCACCACGGTCACTTCACAAGAACTCCAAAAAACAAAGAAATCTCTCCTGCAAGGGAGATGTATGCTGTAACAGATGCAGACATGACAATTCCGAAACGAAGAAGAGCTGCGCGTTTGGAACTATTTCTATGGATGTGAAATAACAATTGATGTGCGCAGAGGAGTGGTTATGCGATGCAAATCATTCCAAATGCATGGCATAAGCTCAGTGTTTAGTTTGTGTTGATTTCATGAATGCGTTGTATGTTTTGTATCATGTATATCTGCCAGTTGAAACAAAGTCAATTCGGATGAAACGAGTTGGGTTTTCTCCTTCTCTTCTTGTCTCCTTGAAGGCCAACGCAATTTTCACACAAATGTCTCGAATGAAAGTATACACTTCTCTTTTAGAGACTATCCGTGGTGGTTTTTTATTCTTGCATAAGCACGTAAAAAATAAAAAATAAAAATTGTTTGGTTAGTGAGGTATTTTTTTTTTCCAATGGACGTGCATTTTAAATTTTGGTTTTATAGAAGTTAAAATAGTTTATTTTTATTTTTAAAGATCTAATTTTTATTTATTTTACATATAAAAATTTATTTCACAACACTTTTTTTAACCTACCGCAGGTACAATGCTAAACACAATGTTATAAGCCTAGATAATTTTTGAAAAAAATAAGAACTCTGCTTAAAAGAAATTAATTCTTAGAAAAAGTCGTGCTCATGAAAATAAACAAATGAGCGCTACCATTCTTGCAAGCTGAAATAGGCATGTTTGTTTTTGTTAGGGTAAAGTATTTTTATAAAATTTTGATTTTTTTTATTTCAAACTATTTTTTAAAATATTTTTAAAAATAAAAAAATAAATTATTTTAATATATTTCTAAATAAAAATATTTTAAAAAACCACTAGAATACAAACGGGTGTCTTTAGATTTTGTAACTAAATTTTGATTTTGGTCACTGTCCATGGCAGATTTTGTCTGTGTGTGTGGCATGCATCTTTTGGATGGAGGAGCAACATTTGCATTGGGAAAAAGGAATAGGTTTAGTACACAGCAACAGCATGGATAAAACTTTTTATTTGGGATGAAAATGAAGGTTCTGATATATATTGCGGATTAAACTGTTGTTATCCATTTTTATCAACCAGTTGCCCTTCTGACCATTTCATTTCAACTCCACAAAAAATCCCCAACCCCATCCATGAAGGTCTAATTTCTTAAACCCTAAAATGCAATTGTTGTAGCTGCAAATAAATGACTAGCATTGACACTCTATTCTCTCTCAGGGTTTGTCTTCCCAAACCCTATAAAAAACCCTTAAAATCCCCTCCAAAATTTAGATCGAAAACCCTATTTCTTAACCGATCACTCACAGTCTTATGCGAGGTGAATTCAGCCTCCACGGCACAGTCAGGTGACACTAACAAAGAAGATTTTGTCACTAGAGTTTTGAAGCAAAACCCTAGCCAAATTGAACCCAGATACTTAATCGGTGACAAGTTTTATACTTCGAAGGAAAAACAGGATTTGAGCAAGAAAAAAAATGTGGGGTTTATTGAAATTGTGGACAGGTTTTTGAATTTGAAAGGCAAAGTGAAAAAAGAGGGAAATGAGAGTGAAAATGAGGAAAAGGCTGTGTACTTGAAGGATATTTTGAGGGAGTACAAGGGAAAGCTTTATGTACCTGAGCAGGTTTTCAGTGTAAAGTTATCTGAAGAAGAGGAGTTTGATAGGAATTTGGAAGAATTGCCAAAAATGGGATTTGAAGATTTTAAGAAAGCAATGGAGAGTGAAAAGGTCAAGTTATTGACTTCAAAGGAAGCTGCAATGGGTACTTATGCAAATGATTATAGGGGTTTTATTGTTGATTTGAAGGAAATTCCTGGCGAGAAGAGTTTGCATAGAACAAAATGGTGGGTTTTAAGACTGCTAGCTCGCATTAAGATTTGGTGCTTGTTGGATGTTTTTATGCATTGTTTTGATGGTATGTGGTATTTGATGTAGGACAATGAGATTAAATGAGAATGAAGCTCAAACACTTTTGGAGGAGTATACGGGTCCATTCTATGAAATAGAGAGGCATATGGCGGTAATTAATCTTTCAGCTTCTCTTCAATTGATTTTGTCAAAGATTCCTTAGTTGTAATATTTATCAGATTGAGAAGAGAGCTTTTCTGAGAAAGTTATGTCTCATCAATGAACCATGTTCAGGTACAGGATGATTTAGGTACATGACAGTGAGCTTGCAAAGCTTAAAATTAAATACGGATGTGAGGTCAATTGATACAAATTCTTGTATAGATATAGCCAAGCAAAACATTGGATAGTCATTTGTCTTATGCCAAATAGAAGTAGAGATGCCAGATTGGAGATTAGATCATAGATATAACAGACATTCTGAAATTTGCTTTCTTCAATTTATATATGGAATAATTAGCAGAGCTATATAAGACATGAAGTTTACATCATAAAACATAATAATTAAGGCATTTCTTTTCAATAGTATTCTGCAGTCACAAGATTTTCATCATAAAACCTTGCGCATATGTGATGGACATCAATACATGAAGTTGAGGAGATGGAGGATTATTTTTTCACTGGAGCATATATGTATGTTGCTCACTGCTGCTTCTTTGTTGCAGTCTTCAGTAGGAAAGTTGCCAGAGTACCCTCATCCAGTGGCATCTTCCATATCTAGCAGAATGATGGTAGAGCTTGGAATGGTGACTGCTGTGATGGCTGCTGCAGCAGTTGTTGTTGGAGGGTTCCTAGCTTCTGCAGTATTTGCTGTTACCAGTTTTATTTTTGTGGCAACTGTATATGTTGCATGGCCTATAGCCAAGCCATTTGTTAAACTGTTTCTTGGTATAACCTTTAGTATTTTAGAGGGAGTTTGGGATTATGTGGTTGATATTTTCAGTGATGGAGGGCTCTTCTCTAAGTTTTATGAATTCTACACTTTTGGTGGTGTCTCTGCCAGCATCGAAATGCTAAAACCAATAATGCTCGTGCTTTTAACCATGGTCCTTCTAGTCCGTTTCACTCTTTCGAGAAGACCTAAGAACTTCAGGAAGTGGGTAAATGTTTCTTCAGCCCCTCATTTTGTGATGTTTTATGCAATGGGTTGGTAATCTCTGAATTTATGCCTTGTTATTTGTTCAATGAATATTGTACTGATTTAGCATCTATGTTTTGCAGGATTTATGGCAAGGAATTGATTTTTCACGTTCTAAAGCAGAAGCTCGTGTTGATGTTAGTTTATTTTTATTGCACTTATCTCCAATCTTAATAAGTTGTACGTGAATTATTTAAACATTGGTTCATATTCTTTCAGGGTTCAACTGGAGTTAAATTTAGTGACGTGGCTGGGATTGATGAAGCAGTAGAGGAACTTCAAGAGGTATTCTTACAGCCTATCTTGATTGCTTGTATGATAGGTTGGTAAACATGTTTAATAACTGAATTGTGAAATATTTGATATTTTTTCCTACCAATTTTTCCATGTCTACTTTTGCACTTAGCTTGGGCATCTTTTTCTGGAAGATAATTGAGGAAGCTTGGAAATTACCATCTATTGTCTTTTACATTGACCACAAGTATTAAACCATTGAGCAGAAGTTCTGCTCATGAACTTGCACTCAACTGCTACACCTTTTTTTTGGCCATTCTCAAATCAACTAAGTCTTGAAGCCAAACTAGTTGGTATCAGCTTCATGAGTCATTTAATGGACCCTTCCCTTTCTAGAGCTGTATTTTTTCTGTGAGACAAAAGGTTAAGGTTTCAAGTTTTTTCAAAAGCTCGAATTACTGGGAAATTAGCTTGATAAGTTTTACCCAATTGATGTTTTATGCTTGAAGGTTCAGGAATCATCTGTCAACTATCATGAGTTGTGTTTTTCTTTCTTAGTCTCATTTTTCCAAGCATGAAGGTATTTTGTTTTTATCAGTTTCATAACACATATTCTTCCTTCAACCACCCTCTTAACTGTAAGGTCTTCTATTTGTTCTTAAACTAATGATGTCTTCCTTGTGAATTCTGTTTATTAATGTTTATTACATCAACTTGATAGTCATTTATTGATATCTTTTCTTTAATCCCCTTTGAATAAATTTGCATTTTTGTTTTATTGAAGCTTATTGGGGTCTTTAACAATTTTCTAATCAGTTGGTGAGATACTTGAAGAATCCAGAACTGTTTGATAAAATGGGAATAAAGCCTCCACATGGAGTACTTTTGGAAGGTGCTCCTGGATGCGGCAAGGTTAGTAATATTGTTCTGCCAGTCTGGGAATTTTATGGTGAAGTTTTCTATACAAAATTAAAGGTTTATAATAATTTTGCAGACCCTGGTTGCAAAGGCTATAGCAGGTGAAGCTGGAGTTCCATTTTACCAAATGGCTGGATCTGAATTTGTTGAAGTTTTAGTTGGTGTTGGTTCTGCTCGTATCAGAGATCTTTTCAAGAGAGCCAAGGTAAATACACTTAGGTATTGACTAGCAGTGTATCATTAATCATGCCTTGTTGCTAGTTGTCCATTGTCTGGTAGTCCAGATTTCATGGTTTTACAAGAGTAATTCTATCCATGATTGCTTCTCTTAGATATCAAGGAAATTGATTTTTCTGGAATGCATATTTGGAGTTGTATATTTGTAAAGAATTCCTGTGTCATGTGCATATGCCATATTTTATTTATGGAAAAGATTTCAACTGGCAATTTTAGTTGTGCTGATAATGTATAGTCCTTGAAAGCTTGTGGGCATAATTCCATGCATCCAGTAATTCTTGGTGTCTGTCCGCTTTGAAATAATTATTGAGAATGTCTTTTTTCCATGCAGGTAAATAAACCATCAGTTATATTCATTGATGAAATTGATGCATTGGCAACTAGGTATGGATGCTCTTGTTGGTTACTCAAAGTGAATAGTATAGTTTTACCCCAGTTGAATTCATATCTTCATAACATTGCACCACCCAACCTCTATCACTGTATCTGTGGTCAATTGAACTGTTGACCTTATATTCTTAGGCATACCTCTTTAGCCTGTGCCTAAACTTAATATGACAACTTTAAATGATTTCTGTCTATTTATTCTGTGATCAGGCGTCAAGGGATTTTCAAGGAATCTACTGACCACCTGTATAATGCTGCCACTCAAGAGAGGGAAACTACATTGAATCAGCTTTTGATAGAGCTTGATGGGTTTGACACTGGAAAAGGTGTTATATTTCTAGCTGCAACAAATCGTAGGGACTTGTTAGATCCAGCACTTCTTCGGCCAGGTCGTTTTGATCGCAAGGTGTTTTTATGCTCTGCTTTTTAGTACCCATTGCATTTTATGGTTTCGAAGATATATAGAGTTTGAAATATGTATTTAACTGAATCTATTATTTTTGTTTTCCTTATTATTATTTTTTCTTTTTTTTCTCCTTGCAGATAAGAATTCGACCTCCTAATGCTAAAGGGAGATTGGAAATTTTGAAAATCCATGCAAGCAAAGTGAAAATGTCAGATTCTGTTGATTTGTCTACTTATGGAAAAAATTTACCGGGTATGTATTTTCTTTTGGGTTCAGTTGTTTTTCGAGTTCAATGTCTGATATCCTGTGAGCAATTATCAGGATGGACTGGAGCAAAATTAGCTCAGCTGGTCCAAGAGGCTGCTCTTGTGGCGGTCAGGCAAGGGCATGCGGCAATTCTTCAGTCAGACATGGATGATGCAGTAGACCGACTTACTGTTGGACCAAAGCGTGTAGGAATAGAGTTGGGTCATCAGGGGCAGTGCCGTAGAGCCACTACTGAACTGGGAGTTGTAATGACATCTCATTTGCTTAGGCGATATGAAAATGCAAAGGTTGAATGTTGTGATCGGATTTCAATTGTCCCTCGCGGTCAGGTACCTTTTCTGTTCCTGTAATATCTGTCCTCTTCTTTCGGTTTTTACAAGTTTTCCTTGCATGCCATGTTACATTATGCCCAGTAGAGGTACACGCATACTGGATGCTCCCTTCAAAATTTTCTATCATCTCATCACATGTCCATTGTCATGTAATTTGATGGTTACCACATTTGCTGTCTATTTCTTTGAACTGGTCTGAATGATGCCATCTCATTATACTTATCTTAGGTATGTGTTTGGGTCTATCTGCTAATTTGTGTGGAGTGGTTGTGCAGACATTATCACAACTTGTGTTTCATCGACTTGATGACGAATCATACATGTTTGAGCGTTTACCTCAGCTGCTGCATCGTCTTCAGGTGTGAACTTAAGGTTGTCTAGTCTAGGGCTAAGACTTCTTTCTCGGATTCTGTCAGATTCTTTTTTCTTGATTTCATATCCGTGTGAAGGTTTTTCTTGGAGGGAGGGCAGCTGAAGAGGTCATTTATGGACGGGATACATCAAGGGCATCAGTTTCCTACCTTGCAGATGCATCTTGGCTTGCTCGTAAAATTATAACTATGTAGCCACTTGATTCACTGCTAGACTATTTGATTTCCCACTTTCTTACCTGGCATTAATGCATGGTCTTCCTTCATCCTACAACAGATGGAACTTGGAGAATCCAATGGTAATACATGGAGAACCGCCTCCTTGGAGAAAGAAAGTTAGATTCATGGGCCCACGGCTGGATTTTGAAGGATCACTTTATGATGACTATGACCTAATTGAACCCCCTATCAACTTCAATTTGGATGATCAAGTTGCCCAAAGGACTGAGAAGCTGATATGTGATATGTATGGAAGGACAGTTTCTCTGCTAAAACGGCACCATGCAGCTTTGCTCAAAGCTGTGAAGGTAACTGAATGTGGATTGTCAATTTGTGTTTCATATTTTCTTGACTTCAAAATTTTAAGGGATTCAATTCTGAAAATTCATTCTCCATTGTTGAAAAAGTAAAGCTCTAGTATCAATGAAACTCTATTATTGGTTTTGCTTCTTTTTCTAGGAGTTATTCATTTTTTGTTTATTAAGGGATCAACCTTGTTACTGCCTGTAAATATTGATGAATTGGATGAATGTCATCTTGTGCTATAATGTTATTTCATAATCTGCATTTTCTGTTCCCAGCGAGATCAATAAAAATATCCTCGCTGGTGAAATTAATCAGTGGAAATATAAATAGTATCATGTTGAGAAAATATTGAGGTATGTAAGATTCTGAAGGATTTTCCATCTCAAAATGGCTTGGGCTGGCATTCTGGGACTTGGATTGGCATGAAATGGAAGTTTGCTGAGATTTGAACCTGGTTTTGGCTTCATCATGGGAACTGAAAATAAGAAATCTGTGGTATTATATATATATATATATATATATATAAATATATATATATATATATATA
>Ga0307517_10004633_pt1 | contig 21058 bp, 7 predicted proteins | sample 23_EM_MG_FD_194515 | JGI IMG/M metagenome (GOLD analysis project Ga0307517, IMG submission 194515) | Populus trichocarpa ectomycorrhiza microbial communities from riparian zone in the Pacific Northwest, United States - 23_EM | ecosystem: Host-associated > Plants > Roots > Unclassified | place...
AAAAATATTTTTAAAAGTTATAGATAACAGGTATAAAAATTAAGTTTTCAACAAAATATAACTAATTAGAACAGTGAATTTAAATATTAGTTTTATTACCGATAGTAAAAACATCAATTTCTTTTTTTTTTTTTTGGTTTTCTTTAACAATACTTGCTTCATCAAATACATACACGTGTGTGTATCTAATAAAAGAAACTAAAAGGAAAGGAGGTTGAGACTTCCTATTATTATAGCATTTGAGTCATTTCACCATTGGTTTCAATAGTAAAATTATAATTTACCTCTCAATTAAATTATATTTGGCCTTGGGATAATAGGGTTTTTTTCCTTTTTATAAATAGTAAAAATATGAAAATACCCTTAAAGACAAAGACTATATATATCTAGCATCTGGGGCGATTTCAATTTACTTTTGAATGCATAATAAAATTACTTAAATAACTTTAAAGTAAAAAAAAAAATCATCCACTGCATACAAGAAACTCTTAGCCAGGATGTGGTGTTATTTTACGTTGTGGTGTTATTTCCCAACAAATATTGGAATGTGATAAACTTCATTGTTTTTTTATTTCAAAAGTATTTTAAAAAAAAATTAAATTTTTTTATTTTTTTATTTTAAATTAATATTTTTTAATATTTTCAGATTATTTTGATATGTTGATATCAAAAATAATTTTTAAAAAATAAAAAATTTTATTTTAATGTATTTTCAAGCGAAAAACCCTTAAACCACACTCCTAAACAGTAAACACCCCCAAAATCATGAAAAAAAAATAAGAGAAAAAAAAAAAATTGCTACTACGTGCCTACGTGGGTATCACACAATACTAGCAACCTGTTTTTAGTAATTTTTAAAATTAGAAAAAGATGGAATCGCTCCAACCTGACTTAATAATCATAATAGAAAAAAAATGAAGAGAGAGAAAAAACGCCCCTTAAATTGGTGGATATCGCCACCCAATCATACACATCTGTTTATGCTTTGATGATGCTCCATGCTCCATGCTCCACCTCATCACTTAATTGTTTGTATCATAGCTCCACTTGGGCCACCGAACACCCTCTGATTCCATCCTTTCCATGTATGGATGCCACGCAACAATTCCTACGAGACAGTTTTCCATATATAATTTATATTATTCTCTATCAAAATAACACCCTTCGGTTTTGCTGCTGAACGAATTATTAACATCAATATGAGGCAGCGGCACGACAGCACTAACATTTTTATCATCAACAAGAGTTATTCAAAGCTTTAGGTTCAATAATTATGCAGAGTATTGTACAAAAACCGCAATCAAATCGTTCAAAAATATGCGGTCATATTAGTCATGTGTTCTTTAAAGAATCCTTGTTTCTTTGTTGCTCTGGCTCAATAATTAGTCAATGTGTTCTTTAAAGAATCCATGTTTCTTTGTTGCTTTGGCTCAATAATTAGTCAATGCCACTATTACAAATCAGAAAGAGAATCGTATAAACATTATTACGCATTAAGTCAGGAATATGGCTCAAATTTCTTGGTTTACCTGATGGTTGTTTAAAGTCCTCAACGCATCTGTGACAGTTCCTTGCACATCTGCCTTTACTATCAGTGTGATTTCGGTCCTCTCAGAACGGAGTCATCTTCTGATCTTTCATTAGTTTCTGTCCTTTGCTCCATGATCGATCTCCCTAAGCCTGTTTTTCTCATATTTCCTTTTCCTCCCTGCACTTAGCATTAGAACACGCTCCTCAGATCCCACAACAGTAACATCATCTTCGGCCACAGGAGGCCCCTTCAGCCCTTCAATCACAACCGGCATCGCTAGTCTTGCCTTCTCAGTCAACTTCCCCAACGTATCCCTAATGCCCATTATTCTGCCCCACCCTGAGCCAACAACCACATTCTGCCCACAAACTAATGTCCCTACCTTCACTACAGGCTACAGCAGGAGCCAAAGGACCCCGTCCCTTGTCAAGTCTCGCCTCTTCTACATAATCTTGGGCATGACCATCAACACGTGCTTTTAAATCCATCATCTTTGCCTGAAGAAGTATAGCCTCCTACAGCTTATCAAACCCGTTTTTTGTAAATAGCCAAAACTACCTTAATATCTCCCACCCATTTCCTCCAGCAACAAGCCTTCTGATCTGCAAGCTGGAGTTTGACTCTCACTAGGTTTCCACTCGATTTATCACGTCATAAATTGCAACTACAATTGGTACATTCGCTGATTTTGCATGAGACATGGGTTCAAGTGTTTGAGGTTGTTATCAAAAGTTATAGTGAATACAAGATAGAATATAGTGAAAATTCAAATTAGATTTGTTTAGTTTAATTACAAGATGCGAACATGTAAACATGTGATCATCCAAAAATCATAAACATATGTTAAAACAAAGCAAGCATACTTAAATGAAATTACATAATTAAAATTAAACTAAATAGTATTTATGAATACTTATTTGGTAAAACATTTAAAATATAAAATAGATGTTGTCAAACATCATTTTAATAGAAGAATTGTATTTGCTCGTGATAATTTAAAATAGTTTTTTATTAGTTAAAAAATTATTTTATAACAAATTTAAATTTGAGTTCAAAATAAACTGGCCTGTAGCCATGTCTGAAACTAAGTAAGTGACTTAAATTTAAATTCATTTTATTTATATTTATTTATCATCATTTAAGTTTTCATCGTATATATAAACTACAAAAAAATTATGTAATTTTTCAATATAAAATAAAAAGTTTTAAGTTTAATTAAAACATGATAATCAAATGTTTATTTATATCTATTTCTTTTTTAAGTCGACTCCACTTCTAATTTGTTCATTAATCATGTCTTAAAAACAAAATTTTAACAATGGTATCACCCCATCAGCAGCAGCAGCAACGAGCACAACTATGCGTAACTGCTGCTGCACCTCTTGGTAGCAATGCGCTAAAATCAGCATTACCACGAGTGTCAAGGAATGTGATTGATGCCCCTAAAGGCATGCTCACAACAAAAGCACCCAGATGCTGAGTTATGCCTCCAGCTTCCTTTGCTGCCCCTGATGTTCAACGTAGTGCATCCATAAGAGAAGTTTTGCCATGGTCAAAATGACCCATGATTGTTACAAACGCAGGCCGTGGAAGAATTTCTAAACCTTCATTGCCTCCTGATATTGACCCAACTTCCTAAAAAATTGAAACGACAAACAGTCAATGACTGAATCTCGATTTTTCAAAGCAGCCATCTCAAAAATCAATCAAACATGATCAACTCGAAAATGGAGGGGGGGAAGGAAGCAGGGAGCTGAAAGAGCAGATCAAATGCTATTGCCGATATGGTCATCCAAGCTCCGTTGTCAGTTGAATTGAGACTCCCATTTTCTCAGCTTCTTGACATTACGTAATTGAATGTGAAAGACTCCTTACAACTCTTGATGTTAATTAAGCATGAAAAGCTCTATATAATTATGGAGACTTGGGAAGGGAAATGCCATTCCAACCAGCTCCACTACATCGACACAGGGTGGGTCAAATTCTGAGACAACATTTTCACCAACGTTAACAAGAATTTCCTGCGGAGTTGTAACGGGCTCACCAGTACACTTGGCAAGCTCAACAGTGTTCTTGCCTTCAAATATGTCAATCGTTTTATCTTGCAAGGACTTGGTAGTTCTGTTCAGTTTAGGAGGCTCACATGGAGCTTCAACTGGTCGTTGGATCTTCTTAATTTTTGTCCCTTTCAGCCAACTTCCATTTCTTTTGCATCTTCAAACCAACTGATTCACTGTCATTTCTTCTTCTACACTGTCATTTCTTCTTCTACCCCACTGATGATATCAAATTACAAAAATAAAAGAAGGAGGAAAAAAGACCAGTTCAGTTAGGCCAGCCCAACCAGCCTGCTCTCCAGCACTGTGGCTTGCTCTCCAGCCTCCGCAATTACTCTCCAGTCAAAGGGACTGCTCTCCATTACAAGGGATCACACTCCTTTCCAGTCTAAACACTCGCCTTAGACTGGGCCTCATCCCAGCTATATCGGGACCAGTCCTCCCATGCAAATTCCCAGTAAGCCTAACAACTAGCACACACTGAGTTTCAACCTCCAATTAATATGACACCGCACTCTCCTATATTTGTATGATAAAAAAAGTTAGAAAAAAATTATAATGATAAAAAAAAAAAAAACAGTGTATAATATATATACACGGAGTACTTTTTTGAAAGAGTTCATAAATCATGGTTAACAATCTACTGGGATTTCTATATAAAACTGCAAAACTTGGTTAATCCAAGATGGTTGCCTCTGTGAGACAAAAATCAACACACGAGGGTAAGGATGATAATGAATTTACTTGCCATAATAAATAAGTTTATTTTATATTATTTTTATCATGCCTAATTAATTCTTCAAATATAAAGAATATGATAATTATATAAAAAGACAAGGAGAAGCTCTTTAGAACCAGCTCCTTCAAGATTAGAAGCCCATTTCCTCCCCAGAGTAGAGTCATGAACAATATTGATCAAGGTTATTGCTTCTAAGGAACTTGTTAACGTGGAACACCCGACTAATGATTTCATGGATCTCGCCAGATCGAGGGATAAAGATAATTCGAAAGGAAAAGGTGCGCCCTACACCTTTAACGGGACTCGACGTTTGATCTCACATCCTAATTAATATAATAATTAGCGACGGTAAAGCACAAAAGTTAAATTTTTTTAGGTCAAAATCTACTTAAAATACCTACTTTTAAGCGTCTTTTGTGATTTTCGCAAAGGCTCCGATTGTTCATGTTTAGGGATTGTCTTTTTAGCTTATTTATTTTCTTTATTTCATTATTGATACTGAGTTTTTTTTATTTATTTCTTGTTTGGCCCTTTATCAACTAGCACAAATTAAAATTATTTATCTTGTTTGTAGGCTTTTAGCCATTGGTTATCAATTATTCATAAATTTAAATTTTATTAGTTTTTATGCGAGACCTTTTTGAAAAAATAAATATTTTTTTCGTTTTTTTAATTCTTTTTATTCAATTTAGGAATTTTTTATTTGATATTATTAAGTTTTCTTAGTTTTTTATTTGAAGAAAATCATTTCTATTTTATTTTTTCTAGATTTCTTAGTTTTTTATATATAAAGACTTGAAAAATACCGAGAAGAAAATTTTGGATGAATAAGAGTTAAATATCTTGAATGTTACACAAATTTTAATTTAATTATAATGTTCTAAGTTTTTTGTTTTCCTTTTCGAGTAATACAATAGAATGAACGTTGAAAAAATAAAAGATACTCTGATTTTTTTTATTTTTTAAAAAAAAATTTCACAGTGGCCTCCCTCTGCCACTGTGACCTCTTGCCAATACATCAACTCCTCCACAAACAAAGGAAGGTGTTCAGAAGGCTTTGAGTTATCCTAAATTAAAAGAATAAGGATTGATTTGAAACAATGATTTTTATTGGAAACGATTTAGATAAATATATAAACTATAAGGAGCAAAATGATTTTTTCCCTTTAATCCTTGCAATAAACGAAACCGAGGGACAAACAACTCTCAATTTTTAGGAATAGGAATCAGTTACGACGTTACATCCCTCGACTGACACTCCCTCTCTCTCTCTCTCTCTCTCAAGCCTCCATTAAAGCAGCAACTAATCCAGATCCAGTCACTCAAATCTACTCATCTAATCCACTTTTAACTACATTGAATTGCTAGCAGAAATGCATACTCGAGGTGGATCAAGTAGCCGGGGGCAATCCGGTTTAGGATTCGGGTCACGGGTTTCTTCTCTTTTGCTAGCCATGTTTGCAACCATGGCTACAATTTATGTTGCTGGCCGGTTAGTCAATCCCTTTTAAATTAATAGTTACAGCCCCATTATTTTTTAGTAATTAAGTGTTTGATTAGTGTTTCGTAATTATAGTTTATGGCAGGATGCAGAGACTAGATTACATTTAGTTGAAGAACTTGATGAAAGAATTGGACAGGTTAGTGTAATTTATTTATTTTTTTTCTTTTGGGTTTAAGTTTATTTGATAAATGAATTAATGAACATTTTTTATTATTATTTTAGGGGAAATCTGCTGTTTCTGTTGATGATACATTAAAAATCATAGCTTGCAGGTAATTAGCTAAAAAAGTTATTTTTTTTTTAATTTTGTACGTTGGCTCAAATTTGAGAAGCTATAGTGTTATTTAATGTGGTTGGAGTTAATTGCTTAATTTATTGCTGTTTAGGGAGCAACAGAAGAGGTTATCAGCTGTTGAGATGGAATTAGCTGCAGCGAGGCAGGCAGGTTTTGTTTCGAACAAATTGGTTGATAAGGGTGATGGGCATTCTAAGAAAAGGATTTTAGTTGTTATTGGAATTATTACAACGTTTGGTCGAAAGAAGAATAGGGATGCTATTAGGAAGGCGTGGATGCCTACTGGTAAAATTGATTGCCCCTATGCAAGTTTGGAAAATTGTTTGTGTAGTTGGTGGTGGTTATTGATATAGGTGTTGGATTTCTTGACATGGCAGTAGAGTGCAATGTAGATCACTGATTGTATATAGATTTATGTGGTAATAAAGGAGGGGTGTCTGGGCATCATAATTCTTGCAACAATAGTTGTACTTGTCTGAGCAGAATTTTGGCAGGGTTTTTCATGTTGAGAGAGTACTAAACATTTCCGTAAGATTGGTCTTTAGTTGTACTATTTATAAGAATGTTAGTATGCTCCCAACATGGAGGAATTTGCTAGTGTAAAACTAACAGTTACTAGAATTGATATATGATTTGGTGGGTATAGCTAATTTAGTGAGTAACGAGAAAGGTCTCTGATAATGGCCTTGGGGATTGTTTGAAGGCTGATTACTTCTATGATAGAGAGCTTATGTTGCATCCATCTTTTATACATCTGAGGCCTTTTAAATGTATTACTATATACGTTTGGTTGCTTCTTTGGATGGTAGTTAACCTACAGTTGCAATATGTGCAGGTGCAGCCCTAAAAAAAATGGAGGATGAAAAGGGCATTGTTTTGCGATTTGTAATAGGAAGAAGGTTTCTGTTCGATGGTTTATTTTCATTTTAGAGAGACACTAGCTTCTTCTTTTTCTAATTCTGTCTTCAGAAAATCTTGGGGTCATTCTGTTTTTTAAGTCAGCATTACATTTTGCAGTGCAAATCGTGGAGACAGTTTGGACAGGGAGATCGACAATGAAAATAGGCAGACTAATGACTTCATTGTTCTCGTAAGTTTACCTGTTATTCTGTTAATTAGAATTAATTTAAGAACATTTTCTTTTTAAGGTCTTGTTAAATCTTTGCATGCTGGAAAGATTTATACTGAATTCTGCTTTACTAGAAGTTAAGTTTCTTAATCTTTCAACTTTTATAAGATATTTGAATTGTGAAGTATAATAATCACTGCTCTTTGCCTAAGCATTAAATATCCAGGTGTAGACAATCTTAATTTATAATTTTGGCAATGGAGCCTAAATCTTAGTTTACTAAGAAACAAACTAAATTGAATTGTGCTTCTGTCAGGCAACCTGAATTAATGTCGTAGTGGTTGGTGTATGGGGGTAATAAGTTCCATTGGTGACAGACAGCATGTTTAAATACATGGTAATTTGAAGGAGCAGATTTTAGTTGTATTGTTTACATTCCTTTCTTGCCTCAACAGGATGGTCAAGTGGAGGCCACAGAGGAGCAACCAAAAAAGTCAAAATTATTCTTTATACATGCTGTGGAGACCTGGGATGCTGAATTTTATGCTAAGGTCAATGATGATGTTTATGTTAATATTGGTATGTAGTCTTCAGTAGCATCGTTGTGATAATTAAGCCAACTGCATGTGGCATCATTGTGTGATATACTAGAAAAAGGACCTTATAGGTTATTATTATAAAGGGTTTATTTATGTGAATAATTGAACAAACAGTTGTAATGTTGAGAATAGAAACAAGAAATAAAGAATACAGCTTCAAAATTTTGAGAAAAGTAATACTTGACCTCCTGGGTTATTTTGGAACTTGAATGCTGCAAAACTATGTAATTGCATTCCACATGGAGTACTGCTGTTTATCCTTCACTTTGATGTGCAGATGCCCTGGGAGCAACCCTTTCTACTCACTTGGATAAACCTCGCACTTATATTGGGTGTATGAAATCAGGCGAAGTTTTTTCTGAGCCGTGAGTTTGATCAAAATTCTTTATCCAACAATAACTCCTGTCTTGGTGTAGAAAATAATAATGTTTCATAAGAATGTTATCTGGAACCCTGATATTATATGTATTTTATAGGACCCACAAATGGTATGAACCAGACTGGTGGAAATTCGGCGATGCAAAATCGTAAGTAATAGAGAATTGGTTTTGTCATATTCCTTACAATGGAAGGATATTTGTGCTCTTTATAGTTTGCATATATGCATGGCAAGGTAAGCCTGCCTTTTGATGGTTTGTTTGGTCTTGATACAAAAACACCTATTCTGTCATGGCTTTCATAAATCCCATAATAGCTCTTTAATGTGTGAATAAGTGAACCAATTTTCTGTCGCACGGTGCTAAACACAATTGTAGCTTGATTTCCTCTGTTCATCTCTGCTATGTTGTCTAAATAATGACTCACTCCACATATTACTCTTAGTCCATCAAAGTTACTATAATATAACTGGTGCAGATAAAATACACTGCCAATTCTTCAAATCTGTAGTTAAGAAATCTCTTTATGGTGCAGATATTTCCGACACGCGTCAGGTGAAATTTATGCCATTTCACGAGCTTTGGCTCAGTTTATTTCAATTAACAGGTAGATTTTTCACTTTCTAGCTAATATGCATGACAAAAGAATGTATTTGACTTCAACAAGTCGACCCACTGATTTTGTTTTTACAGGTCCCTTCTTCGTACATATGCCCATGATGATGTCAGTACTGGGTCATGGTTCATTGGGCTTGATGTAAAGCACATTGATGAATCAAAATTTTGCTGCTCCTCATGGGCCACAGGTCTCTTTCTTTCTTGTGTGTGTGTGTGTACAAACAACAACTTTATTAGGAAGAAGTCATGGAAGAGCAAGAAAGAGGCCATAATAATATAACTGATTTGCTGGTTCCAACCTATAGTCTTCAAGTAACACCCTGATGGAGCTTTGACAGTGTGATTCAGTCATGATAGAGAAATACTTATATGTATGCACAAATCAGTTTTAATATTGCCTGTTGGCAGTGTCCCATGACATCTATAAAAAGCACTGCCACCCAAGACTTGGTTTCTAATATAGTGACCAAGCAAGGTCAGATGTTGAGTTAAAAAATGATGTCTTGCCCATACCTGTCTGACATGATGAACTAGAAATTGGGTGCATGAATGCTAGCCCTTTTCCTTCTTGATAATAGCTGTTTATTCTCAAAGAGAAGATATCATATCTCCAGGGTCAATATTCTAATTCTATTTGATACCCCAGGGTCAATATGTGCAGCTGTGTGATTGGATCTGCCTTGTTAACACTGCACCTGAATCTAATACATAGAAAGGTAGGCCATGTCAACATGTAACAAGAAAGGGTTCTGTTTGCATTTCCCGTTGCGTGAACCCTCTCTCTGGTTTCTGATGACAGACACGCACGAACATCATGTAATGCATCTGGTGAGAGTTGATCCTGATTGCGACGAAAGTGTGAAATTGTTGATAGAAGATGTATTGTGATACTCTCGCCTTTAAACAACCAGTCTAGGGTCGTTCAAAACCTTTGGGCGAGCCACTTAGCAATTATGAAGATTTTTTACACTGCAGGAGAAGTTTCTCACGGATATATCTTGTAATTGGTTTCTGAGTTGATTCTTGAACTTCTGTTGTCGAGTTATCCTTAAGCACAATTAAAGAGACTCGGATTCTTTCGGATTTCTTTTCTCAGTGGGAAGCAGATCCTTTTTGTACTTGGTTAACTTAGAACAGTGTACTCTTTGATTTTCATGTTCTTTATAAACTATCACTGACAGTTAGAATGTTCATGGATTGGTTTCTAAAACATTTTATGACCGGCTTTCCTTTTGACTATCCATTATCACTGCTACATTTTTGGGTTTTCCACATTGGAAATAGAAATTGTTTGGTGAGCCTGGTGACTTTTCAACTCACTCGGAACAGTGTTGAAATTGAAACCGGTTGATGCTAGGATGAGTGTTATATCTAGTGATGCTTTGTTTAAGGGATTTCCATCACCTTTCAAATTCATATCTGCCCGACTTTTATGTTTTCCTGCTGTTCGATATTCTCAACACTTTACTCTAAGGTTCGACTTTAGTAGTCGAACTCTGGCACGATTGGCTTCCACGTCCAAAGTTAGATTCCCCATTACCTTTCAACTGGTGCACGGGGGATTCTGGGATGGTTCTTCATGGTCGGAGGATTAATAACTAGTCTGGTGGTGAGGTAAACCTACAAAAAAAGGAAAAACTCAAAAGATCTCCTCGAAGCAAATCTTGAAAGTGGAACGAGGGCTAATAAAGAGAGGTGCATTGTATCTCTCTTTATATGACATGAAAATGACAACACGAAACATATCCAATACCATTATCATGCCCAGGACATTTCCTTTGAAATTATGCTAGCACTTTTAGACAAGAAAAACGCGGAGACAAGCTGGATTTTGTCCACCCTTGAAATTCAGTAGCTGCTGCGACCTTGTCTGAGGGTCTAAGCTTCCTTCCGTGGGTCCTTATTTGAGAGTGTAACATGGGACATCTTTTCCAGCATCGTTGCGAAAGAGAGGATCAAAACTGCTCATAAGTCAACAAATCATTCTTTCTGCTTTTTCAAACCATCTTCTTATAACTTCTTCCTCTCCATCGCTTTCTCGCTCACTCTTCAGGAAAAGGGCAAAAAAATCGGCGTTCTTAATTTATTGATTTTCATATATTTAAATCCTTTTCGTCCAATCTCTTCTATGAACTATTTTCCTTCTCCTATCATTAGCTTTATGTTTTTAGGTTTTTGTTTATATTAAAGGAAACAAAATTCATGTCAAAAAGGTTCGAGCTTCTTTCTTTCTCTGTTTTTTTGTTCGTATAAACAACATATCCTTTTAACTGCATCGTCTACGTTTGAAAACACTTTTGACTGACGTTAACTGCTCTCTTCCACGAACTCAATATTATGGGATGAATGAAGAAAATAAATGAATCGGTTTCCTTCATTTAATTGAAACGCTTTTAACCCTTTATTCAACGAATTTTGTTCATACATTAGCACCTTTTCGGCAATCTTTTCCCTTCTGACACAGCTCAACACTTTTCCCTATTACAGGATGGCCGAGCATTGCAGAAAACGTAGACCGCCAAGCTCGCATTCAAATGCTAGGGCTAATGTGTTTGATCACCTTTCAACTTTTTCCTCTGTTTTTGCTAATAAACTTGGCCAATAACTTGTGTTGCTTGCTAAAAAGATCAACTTCCGTTTTAGCTTTTAATTAGTATCTTGCAATTCCAAATTCAACATATTGTCTTTCAATTTTTGTAGTAGAAAACATGTCTATAGCATTAACACAAAATTAAGTTCAGGTCATCATGCCCACGGTATATTGTTGGCAAGATAGCTAGTTATTAACAAAAAAAACTAAAAGTGTTCAGTGCGATTTACTGTGGATTGCAATAGTTGATATCGAGGTTGCCTGGAAATTATCAATTTCCTTTTCGTGCATCTTCCCAGTTGAATTGGCTCATCTCGCAGCGTCCGTCTGCAGCTCTCTCTCGTTTTTTTATCGATTTCTGGTCTTGAGCCTGTGGTCTGAAGGCTTGGATTAGTGTGGCTTGGTGGCCACTTTTGGATTTTCTATTGGCGTGATAATCAACCGCTTTCTGGGGTTTTATGCCCTTATCCTTGATCGGTTAGCAATGATTGTGCATTAAATATTAATTTAAATCCCTTCCCAACTTGCCATGTCCTTTGCACTGTTCTTCACCTTGGAGACTTGGGGTTGCTTTTTAGGGATTTGGTTAACAATGGGAACCTCGCGAGTCGGTTTGTTTAGTTGCTGCTCATCTCTCTCTTGCCTCGTCTATTTCGGTTGGGTTTTTGCCAGACAAGTCTCGTTTTGCTTTCAATTCTTGATTTTCCTCAGTCGATTTCTATCTTTTTCACGTCAACGGTATCTTATTTCGATTAGCCTTCCCTATCTATGATCAACTTATCTGCATGCTCCTCTTCAAGTCTCTCCTCTTCTCCCATTTTGGACTTCTCAATCTGTAATCGGAAAACAAAATCCCGTTATGTGAATATTATGAAGAACAGCCACACAACAAGTACAAGGAAATTATTTCTTTTTATTTTCTTATTTAGATAGTGAAATTCTCTCATCCTAAAAACTCCTAAACTAGCCAGCAAAAATGAAAGAAGAACCGAAACAAACCACAAATAGCATATATTTTATGCAGTCCGTCTAACGGCATAAAGTAGTCAACAAAGAGACAGAACAGTCCGACACTTGCCACTTCAATATTCCCTGCCTACACCAGATGAGGCCAATTTCTTACCAAATCGAAATTGAATTATTGGTTTTGCAATTGTAAGGCTGTGTTATGTTGCCTGTATTCTTCCTCCAATTGAACGAATCCTGCAAAAAATAATAATAATAATAATAATAATGCATCGGGTACAGGGGCATGGGTCTAGCCAATAAGGAGCCATGGAAAGATCCATTTGCGACTTTTATTTTAACCACTTCCTTTTGTTTTTCCTCTATGGTTTGGAATTTTGGATGCTTCCAATAGGGTTGCCAAATGGGGTTTTGAGACACTTGTCATGGCATGAGTGGTTAAGCTTGTTGGGCCTTTACAGGGAACTTTGTACACAGTGTTGTATGGTTTGACCTAACTACACAGACAGCAATGGGGGCCAGTGATTTAATTGCTTTGTGACAACAGCAATTAATTCCGAAGGGAATTACCTGTTGAGGTAAAATAGACTTTTCATAAGGTACCTTGGTTATTATTAGATTCGGATCAGTAGGTTTTTTTTGCATTTTAAAAGTAAATTATCTTTAAAAACAAAGACTTATTTAAGCGGTGTCCGAGAGTTTTTATTTTATTTTCATCTTCTTTTAATTACTATAAAGTTAAATGAGTACAGAGATTGCGACATGCACTTCTGAATTGGAACGTTGCTGTTGAGTATGAGGGGGACACCAAGTGAAAACTGAAAAACTAATTGGATTTTTAAAAGTCAACTCTTTCAACAGTGGGTCAAGTTGAGTCAAATTCTTCTAATTGAGTCAGATTCTATTATTTTCCCTTTGCAGTTAGAATGACTTGGTGTTGACAAAAACGAAGAGGAATGTCTTTAGTTTTTCATGTAACTTTATTTAATTCATAATTTCATAACAGATTAGTTGATTTATTATATTATATTATGCAATGAAAGAATTAGGTATGTTTAAAATAATGTCTAAGAACACGGTTGAAATAATGTTTTTTAAAATTTTTAATTTTTTTTTTACTTAATTTTGTTCTTCCATGTTTATTTGGCTGAAAGTTGGAGTATATTTTTTTTTCCTTTTTGGAAAAAAAATTTTCTCCTAAGTTCTTGTGATTAAAAATATATATATATATATATATATATATATATATATATATATATATATTTTTACTATTGTAGCTTATTTTTCTTATCATTTGATTAAATAAAAACCAACTTATATGATCAATTAGGACTATAACCCGAGTTGTAAATTTTTCTTATTTCTTTAAAGCGCGCTAGTGGCATCTAAACATATTTTTTATGGAAAAAAAAAGATAATACAGTGCTGCAACATAACACAGGCCCACATATAATATATAGCTGATCATAAAAATAAAATTAGTTGTTGTTGCACAAAATGTGTTTGACACATTAACAATACTTTAAAAGGCATGGGGATTTACTATGCAAAAATATGTTGTGGATCCCCTAACAAAACATTGTGGACTCACTGTTCATGGTTTTTTTTTTTTACCCTTACAAAAAAAGGCAGAGGAAATGGGTTCCCTTAATTTTTGAAGTTTAAGAAAAAAATTAATTTTAATCCAAAACTTTATTTTCTCATTCTTTTCTTAATTCATGGTTTGAGAGAGGAGAGAGAACATCGTCATATTCTAACAGTAGAGAAAAAATCATCATTGACACTAATTTCAACTACTAGAATAACCATTCTTAATGTCAATGAGTTTTATTTGGTGATAAGAGTTATTCTAATGTCACATTCAAATTTCCTAAAAGAACAAGTCTAAACTGGGAAAGATTATTAGTTTAAGGTTGATTTTGAGTTTTTGTACTATTTTTAAGGTTATTGATGGGATCTATCAAGTATATAGGGGGTTATAGGTGTTTTGGGTAAGTAAATGGGTTGAAAATCTAATTTTCAGGCAAAAAATACCCAGGACTTGATTTTTTGACAACTCTTGATCGTCGAAAACTAGGCCAGTAGATAATGGTTATATGTAGTTTTTTTTTTAATTAAAGAGCAGACAACACATCGTTTACCTTTAAAAAAAGATGGGCGGACAATATGTTCTTTACGCTCTATTGTTGGAAAAAATAAAGGTCATGCCTTTTCATGGGCTAGACACATGAGTAGGCCATACCCTGACCTGTTTGTATTTTTATTTTTTTTATTTAATGGATTTTTAACCCCTTAAAATAAAATAAAAAATACATCATTTCATTGTTTGTTTGTTTTTTTAAAGGTCTTTTTTTATTTGACTTATAAAAAACCCTTCTTTTGTTATCAATTTTTAAATAAACTAGGACTATTTTTTTTTTCAATTCCATGTTCAACCCCTAGTTTTGTTTTTTTTTTTTAATATGTTGTTTGATGTAAAAGAAGTTCCATACACCTGGTTGATGTTTAATTAAATGGGGTGTATGACCCGAATCATTGGTCTAATAGGTTGATTCTAGTTAACTCGAGATTTGTTTTGTAATTTTTTAAATTGAATATTTTTATTTTCAATTTTTTCCTTGATTTTTTTTACATTTATTATTAAAAATACATGTTAAAAAAGCATGCATATTATTGTTTTCTAAGAGAAAATTTATCTAGTCCGTGGTAAAACGCGAGCAAAATGACTAGTTATTTCCTATTTATCATAACATATTTTTTAGTTTTGAAAGTATGATTATAATCCTTGACTTGTCCCCATTTCACACTTATTAGCTAACCCTAAAACTACACTGTGGACTTGGAACAGACAAATATTTTCTTATCTTAGCCATGCCCAGCATTTTGCCAAGACAGAAGATGAGACGCATACACCAGACCATTATTCCTATATTATCCAATCCAACGGCCCAAACTAACGTCACCCAACTTCCTAGCACCATAATCAACGGCCAAAATCATTCTAACCACATCAATCACAAAATTTCATAGACCCCACACACTTCAATCCAGAAACAAAACGACATCACATAATGATCAGACATACTTTTCATACAGTTCGGCCAAAATTTAATAGTGGCCCCCACCTGTGCGTCCCTCATTCTTCCACGTCACCTCCAGTTTCCCCGTTCACCGTTATTTTTCTCCCCCGCCAGTTACTCAAACGAAACCCCCATACCACCACACCATAGCATATGCAGAAATCATGCACGGTCCCTATACCTTCAGTGTTGTTTTTATTAAACCCTATATTTTAAATCATGCCAAATCAATCCTTTTATTTTCAATCATGTTATTCAGCTTTTTTTTTAACTGACCTGATATCTATACGAATGCCAATTACTATGTGGAATTGGATGGAGGACCTCAAACTGATTTCAATTTGAGATAGAAGAGCATATTTGACTAAAAAGTACTTGATTTGATCAAATATAAGAAGAAAAAGGACTATAATAATTTCTAGCAAAAACAAAAAAACACACGTTTCTGCTATCGGTTACTGAAAAAACCCTTGAAACATAGCCGTTGTTAATTTACCTCTCTCTCTCTCTCTCTCTAGCATGAAAAATCTTGACAGATTTTATTTATAGTACTCTTGCAGAACTGAGAGCACTATTGTTTTCAAGCTACTTTAACCTTCAAAGAAATCATAACTTGTATGTTTTCACCTTTCTTTCTTTCACTTTTTTATTTTTTATTTATTTTTATCTAAATCATCTTTGTCATGCAATGTGTCATTTCATTGTAATGCATTTTCTTAGTATGCTACTAATTTGTAATTCTGGGTTTTGCTTGAGGTTGGTTTGTTAGTGTTACAGATCTGAAAAATTAAGGTATGAGTCAACTGTTAAGTGTGTGTGTACTATGTTGCAGGAGAGCGAGTAAGATTGTTTGTGCTGGCTTACCTTGTGTTGGGTTTTGTGATGTGTGTGTTTTTTGAGAAATTGAGCAGAAAAGTTAGGGAAGCAAAAAACAAAAAGAGAAGAGCATGAATCTGGTGAAGAAATTCTTGCTTTAAAAATTGAAATGAGTCCACTTTTTGACCAAAACCCATTATTCAAAGCCTGCAAAAGTTTCGTTCTTTAATGTGTAAAACAACCCAGAGTTCATCTCTACTTTTCTAGACAATTATCTCGGAATTTGCCCTTTTCTTTTTTGCTCTCTCTTTCCCTCGTTTATTCACATTCTGTGTTCAGTTTTCTTTTTTTTAAAAATTCGTACTTGTTTATTTTATTCATTTATTTTTGTCCTGGCTTGAAACCATATACGCCATTTTGCAGGGAAAGAGAGAGAAAGAAAGTGAAACAAAACCCTCGAAGGAAAAAGCAAGAAACAGCTCGTTTTTTTGCTTCCATGGAAGCGAAGCACATTTTGTGTTTCATTTTACTGGTGGGGTTTGTTTTGTTTCAAGTAAATGCAGACCCAGTTGAGGATAAGCAAGCATTGCTTGATTTTGTTAACTATTTGCCACATTCTCGGTCTTTAAACTGGAAAGAGAGCTCCCCAGTTTGCAATAACTGGAGTGGAGTCATTTGCAGTGGAGATGGGACTCGTGTAATTTCTGTAAGGTTGCCTGGTGTTGGATTTCATGGCCCGATTCCACCAAACACTCTCAGTCGTCTCTCAGCATTGCAGGTTTTGAGCCTTAGATCCAATGGTATCAGTGGGGAGTTCCCTTTTGAATTCTCTAATTTAAAGAATCTGTCTTTTCTTTATCTTCAGTATAATAATTTATCTGGGTCATTGCCATTTGATTTTTCTGTTTGGCCTAATCTTACCATTGTTAATCTGTCCAACAATCGGTTTAATGGGAGTATTCCTTATTCGTTTTCGAATTTGAGTCACCTTGCTGTTTTGAATCTCGCGAACAATTCGTTTTCTGGTGAAGTCCCTGATTTTAATTTACCAAATCTGCAGCAGATAAACATGTCTAATAATAATCTTACTGGTAGTGTACCAAGGTCACTTAGAAGATTCCCTAATTCAGTGTTTTCTGGTAACAACATTCCATTTGAAGCTTTTCCTCCTCATGCTCCGCCGGTTGTTACTCCATCTGCCACACCCTATCCAAGATCTAGGAATAGTAGGGGACTTGGTGAAAAAGCATTGCTAGGGATTATAGTTGCTGCTTGTGTTTTGGGGCTTGTAGCATTTGTTTACTTGATAGTTGTTTGTTGCTCGAGAAAGAAGGGCGAGGATGAGTTTTCAGGGAAGTTGCAGAAAGGAGGAATGTCACCAGAGAAAGTGGTGTCAAGGAGTCAGGATGCTAATAATAGATTGACTTTCTTTGAGGGGTGTAACTATGCATTTGATTTGGAAGATTTGTTGAGGGCTTCTGCTGAGATACTGGGAAAAGGTACATTTGGTATGGCTTATAAGGCTATTCTGGAGGACGCAACCACAGTGGTTGTGAAGAGGTTGAAGGAAGTGAGTGTTGGGAAGCGAGACTTTGAGCAGCAGATGGAGGTTGTTGGAAGTATTAGGCACGAGAATGTGGTTGAACTGAAGGCGTATTACTATTCCAAAGATGAGAAGCTGATGGTGTATGATTATTACAGTCAGGGGAGCGTTGCCTCCATGCTACATGGTATGTTGCCTTTTTTCAATATTCTTTTTTTTTGCTTATATTCTTGGAGTTCAATTATGCTTGCCATTTCTAAAACAGCAAAAATAAAATGCCAGTATTTGTAATTTTCAATTTCAGAACTAGATGCTTTCAAAGACTACTCATTCAGCATACATGCAGGTTCTGTTTGAGTTCTTGTCATAGCATACATGCATACATTATACATGTGTGAATTCTGTTTCAACTTAACTGGAGGAAATTCACCGCACCTATCCTCTAGATGATTCTGATAGTGTAATACTCTAATACATATTTGCTTAATATCTGATACATGCTTGTTGAAAGATCTCCTTAAGGACCCCTACTCAAGGGCAAGGCGGCCAACTTTTGTTGCTATCTTTGAATGGGCTTCGGTTCATGCATGATATGCCCTGCTGGCCTTGCTAGGTGTGGTGTACTTTGGAAAAGTAAAGGTGGACTACTTGTTTCATCATCTATGCGTTGTAACTCTTACTGCCTAAAAGAATGCATGAAAGTAATATTGATGGCGGAGTATATGCTTGTGTCCTATTTAGGAATATTTAGGCAAAGCTGTAAGATTTAACAGAAACTGTGGCCCTTAAGTGCAATCAAGAGGGGAATCTTTTCCTAAATTGTAGTTAAGCTAGTGGTTGAATTGAGAATTACTGAGATTCTTGAAATGGAAAGAGAGTTTCGTAGATGGACTTATTGAGATAATCTTTGAGTCTGTTCTTGATTTTTCTTTTCCCCATATGTGATCTCTGCACAGTTTGAGTATCTATTTTTAGCAGGAAATCCATGATATCAGATAGTTGTAATTTAGTGGTGAGATCAATGTGATACACGACTGAAAAACTATGACATCTTTACTACAATTGAATTTTCTAAAACAAATGCTTCCATTATTTTCCAGAAAGGATTGATTTGCTCTTTAGTTGAATACTTGTCACATGAAGATTCATCCGAGTGCAGGAGAAGGTTGGTTGGTCTAAGCCATAATTGAACTGTAAGGTTTGCTGTCCGAGGAACAGTCAAATCTTGTGATCAAGTATGGCTATTCCTCAACTTTGAGAATTTTCTAGTAAGACATACTGTGTGGTGGATGCTTGTTGATCTCCTCCATACTGTTTTCTTTGTGTGTAAATTGGTTAATGACTTGGAGTTGCATATATCATCTGATGCATTGGGAAACTTTGCAGGAAAAAGAGGAGGTGAGCGAATCCCTCTTGATTGGGACACCAGAATGAGAATTGCTATAGGTGCAGCAAGAGGCATTGCTCTTATCCATGCAGAGAATGGTGGGAAATTTGTCCATGGAAACATCAAATCCTCCAACATCTTTCTTAATTCTCGGTGTTATGGTTGTGTATCTGATCTTGGTTTGGTGACTATAACAAGCTCATTAGCCCCACCTATTGCTCGTGCTGCTGGTTATCGTGCCCCAGAAGTAGCAGACACCCGGAAAGCAGCACAGCCTTCTGATATCTACAGCTTTGGAGTGGTGTTACTGGAGCTTCTCACTGGAAAGTCCCCCATTCATACCACGGGAAGTGATGAGATTATCCACTTAGTCAGGTGGGTTCATTCTGTTGTTAGGGAGGAGTGGACAGCTGAAGTGTTTGATGTTGAGCTGATGAGGTATCCAAACATCGAGGAAGAGATGGTGGAGATGTTGCAGATAGCAATGTCCTGCGTGGTGAGAATGCCAGACCAAAGACCTAAAATGACAGAGGTGGTGAAAATGATAGAGAATGTCCGGCAGATCGATACTGAGAATCATCAACCTTCTGAAAGCAGATCTGAAAGTTCTACACCGCCACCTCTGGTGGTTGAAAGAGAATCCTGAATCTCCTTAAGAGCAAGCTGATCCATTCGGTCTACCCTTTTCTTTATTTTTTAAATCTTTTTCTTTATTTTTTCCTGTGGTTTTTTATCATCTCAATTTTTCCGAACTGTTCCAGTGAACTGTTTCTGATGAAACTTTTGTCATCTAGAACCTAGTGAGAGAGGTAAGGTTTGGGCAAATCAGCAAAATCAGCATATCAGTGGACTTTTGATGCCTGAGAAAGTGGTTCTGTGCATCAGCAGCTTATTGATCCATGTAAATGTTAAAGCATTTTCTCTCAACTGATATTCTTGATTGAATGCAAAATCATGCTAGTTGCATATTTTATGAACGAATACTTAAGCAGAGAGAACCCTGACGCCCCACTGTGACTGCTATTGAAAAGCGTGAAGTCGGATTAGCTCGAAGGACAGGCATTCTTTATCAAGATTCAGTTGGTCTTCCCCGAAGATCAGTTTGCTTTGGTGCTAAACTGATCTTCAGAAAGAGTAACTAGTGATTTTACTTGGTTTCCTGTACTGGCAGAATTAATTAATAATCTTCACGTGTTACCACACAATGTAATGATGTCTGGGCTAGTTTTATGAGATACCATCCGCTTTAATTATATGATCTCAAGATTTTATCTCACAAAATATGCAATCTAAAGCTTCACGGGGTCCATATAATTACTTCAAGATCATTTCTGTATGTATACCTGTAGGAAATCAGCACAGGCTTTATAGTGGCATTAATATAGAATCAATCTAGTACACATCAAATGCAAGATACTGAAAGAATCACGTAGAGCGGTAGAGGAAGGAAGTGTAAGGGTAAGTGTACCCAAGATTTTAGTAAAGGGATAAGGATTAAATGGTAAGAGTCAAAAGCTTGACATACCGACATGTAATTTACCCCATCTTTATTACAAAAACACTTCATGTCTATGGATTTGAAGGAATCTGTGGACTGTGGGTCCCCCCATAAAGGATAAAAAGGAATCAACCAATCACCACAAAGACAATTCACACTAACAATAATAACACCACCTAATTCCTCTCTCTGGTCTTACAGAACTGTTCTGTCCTTTCATCAGATTTCCCTCTCTCCCTTTTCATTTTCCCCATCTCAAAGAATCTTCAATCCATAATAACAAGTGTAACCAGGAGGGGGGGGATCTCTCAGGTACTGCACGTTATTTCTTTGATCACACGCAACTGTGCTATAATTCCTTTTTATTATTATTAGTTTTTATTGATTGA
>Ga0307517_10004634_pt1 | contig 21057 bp, 15 predicted proteins | sample 23_EM_MG_FD_194515 | JGI IMG/M metagenome (GOLD analysis project Ga0307517, IMG submission 194515) | Populus trichocarpa ectomycorrhiza microbial communities from riparian zone in the Pacific Northwest, United States - 23_EM | ecosystem: Host-associated > Plants > Roots > Unclassified | place...
AATACGATATTCTTTTATTTACTTTACCGAATAATTCTTCTTGAGCCTTCCTGACCTATATTCCGTTGTCTCGAATATCCTCGGCCTAGATAGCTCGGAATCCTACCGTGTTAGCTACCCCGTAACATACGCGTCCTGGCACTACTCACGGCTTCGGCGGTCCTCTCCCCCTGAAGGAGCCAAGCCCTTCCCCTGCACCTCGAGAATGTCGGGTTCGTCCCGGTAATGATTAATCGCCCCATGCCTCCTCCCCCCGGTCAAGGGCTGGCCCCCGCCCCGGCATTTCTATCAATCATTCAACATAACTGCCTTGGGAGCTGGAATGTTTTTCTTTCTTTATTTGAGTCGTTCAAAGGAGCGGCCACCTACCCCTCGATAGTCCTTTTACAGGATCCACCTGTAAACAAGGCTCACCTTCCTTCCTTTAATGGTTTTAAGTCCTTCTTTCCCCCGGTTAGGAAGCCACGTGTGGCTGCCTACGTTCATATGTCTTTTCTTTCCAATTACACGGTGCTCCCGAAGTTCAAGGGGGTGGACGATGTTCTCGCCCTCGACATCTCCGCCGACGAACCTCTTTTTGGCACCACCTTCCACTCGTTCAGGGTAATCAACGCCTACTCCACCAACACTGTCGACCACAGGGTCCACTCCGTGTCACCAGACGACCTCTTCCCCGATCTTGGGTTTCCCCTTCTGGTTTTGGGGGACCTCAACATCCACAACCCGCTCTCGGATCCCCTACGGCACTTCTCAGAACGGGAGGTCTCGTCCTCGACTCCCTATTTCGAGAAAGCGGCAGAATCCGGCTTCGCCCAACTTAACCCCCCCGGCGAGTACACAAGGTTCCCCCTTGTAGGGAATGCTCGCCCTTCGGTCATAGACCTCGCCTTCGCAAACCCCCCCCTCCTTCCCCTGGTCAAGAGTTGGGAAGCCTCCCTCCCCTCGACAGGTTCCGACCACGTTCCGATAACAATCACCCTCGCCACACCCTCCCTGAACCAAAAGCCCCCGCGGCCGCGTTGGGCTGACACGGACTGGGAGGCATTGGCCCCGATCATCAAGGGTTTCAGGGTCCCGGCCGCGCCTCCAAGCCCCACCCCCCCACAACTGGACGAGTGGATGTCAGAATCACTAAATCGTCTGATAGCTCTTCTCAAGGAACACACGCCAGTGTCCAGGCCCTCCCATCACTCCAAGCCCTGGTGGACCCCTCCCCTGACCATCCTCCGTCGCGAATATCACAAAGCCGCAAGAACGGCCAGGAAGCACGACACCCCACACATGCGGGATATCGCCGGCACCTCCAAATGGGGGTATTTCAAGGCGATCAAGGCCGCCAAAAACAAACACTGGTCCTCCTTCTTGCTGACCGCCACCCCTCAGAGCCTTTGGACGGCCAAGAGGTTTGCCTACGGGCGCGCCCAGCCGCGCTTCCCCTCCCTACCAGGGGCCGAGACCCCACAACAAATGAACAATGTCCTTCTGGAACACTTCTTCCCACCCAAGGATCCTTTCTCCCCGCCGCCTAGGCTCAGGCCAATAAGGTCGGCACCCCCCCTGACGACAGACGAGATAGCTGCGGCTCTCTCCAAGTGCTCCCCGACCTCGGCCCCAGGCCCGGACGGGATACCCTACTCTGCCTGGAAACAGGTCAACAGGATCAACCCTTCAATCCTCCTGCATATACTCGCCCCGCTGGTTCTCCTGGGGTACCACCCCGCGTCGCTGAAAGGCTCGAATGGCGTGGTACTTGACAAACCGGGGAAGCCCTCCTACGAGTCACCCGCCTCATTCAGGATAATAGTCCTGATCCGCACGATTTCAAAGATCCTCGAGAGGGTTATAGCAGCCCGCCTACTTGCGGCAGCCCGGCTCAGAGGGTTGTTGCACCCCAACCAGTGCGGTTCGCTCCCTGGGCTCAGCACCTACGACGCGTGCCTTACCCTCACCAACGATGTCAGAACCCTGCAGAGGCCACGCCTAAAGGTCTCCTCCTTGTTTTTGGATATAAAAGCAGGGTTCGACAACGTCGACAACAACACTTTGGCCCGAATCCTGAGGGAAGGCGGGATACCCCCATACCTGGTTTCCTGGGTTTCATCCTTCTTGGGTGAGCGGAGCTGCACCCTAGTTTTCCAAGGGGCACCAGGGACCCCAGCCCGGGTTAATGTCGGCGCCCCCCAGGGCTCACCGATCTCCCCACCCCTCTTTCTTCTCTACGTTGCGCCACTACATTTCGGGATCCCTCGGGGTCTGATGATCTCTTACGTGGACGACTTCGCCCTCACAGTGGCTTCCCTCTCCTACCGTGGTAACATCCGCAGACTCCAGGACCTATTCGACAGGTTGGAGAGAAAGGCGGCCCGCTTGGGCGTCTCCTTTTCAGTCGCGAAGACGGAACTAATACACTGGAGAACCCCCAGCCAAAGGCACTCGCCGAAGTGCATCTCACTCATTCACATCAAAGGGGAACTATTTCACCCCGGCAACTCAGTTCGGTGGCTCGGATACTGGTTCATTCCGGCCCTTGACCCGCTGCACACTTCTCGCGCCGCCTGGCCCTTGCCCAGGGGGCGTTCGCCCTCATTCGTCGCCTCAGCCCGCCCGGCGCGGGCCTCCCCCCCTACCTATGCCACAGGCTGGCAACATCGTTGATCGCCCCCATCCTACTCTACGGCGCGGACCTGTTCACACCTAGTGTGGGTACGACAACCCGCCTCGATACCTTCTGGCGAAACGTCCAGAGATGGACTACAAATTGCTTCTTGGCCACGCCCACCGGGATACTTTCGGTCGAATCCTGCCTCCCACCCGTCTCCCTCCTGATCAAGCACCGGCAAAGGCTGGCGGCACTCAGGGTGGTCTGCTCCCCTCCTAGCGTCAATCCGGCAACGGCCCGACTTCATCCCTCGTTCCCCTCGCTCTCAGTGCATCGGGCGCCTGACTCCTCACGGGCCCTAACCAGGGGTCTGTCATCTGTCTACCTCCCCCTACACCTGAAAACACCCCGGCCTGTCCCACCGATGAGGAACCACCTGCCGATTGACGCTGTGGCTCACCGGACAATTCCCTTCACCCTCGGGCTATCCAGGATGCCCATGATCAACTCCCATCTCGTGTGCCCCACCCCCGTCCTCCCCCCTCAGTCCTTGATGGACAACACCTACTCCGCCCTGAAGAAGAGGGTAAGAGAGAAACTCCTCGAGGAGTGGTCCTCCCTTTTCCCAACCCCGGGTTACTACCTGCACCCTCCCGCGCTACAACCAAGGCCTTTCATGGGTTTGGGCAAGTTCGTTGCCGGGAGAATCCACCAGATGAGAGCCGGAAAGAGTTATCTGGCCGCCCACGCGACCTGGAGGTCCCCCGACACCGATACCTCCTGCCCCCGCTGCAGCTTGGAGCCCGAAACCTTCGAGCACGCTATCCTATCCTGCCCCTCGAGACAGCACAGCAGGTCACGCCTCCTCCACGGCGTCACTGAGGTCGGTCCCGAAGCTCCACTCTGGTCATCCCTCCCGCTCCTGAAAAGACTCGCCACCTTCATAGGCGTCACCTCCACGGGATTTCCCCCCACGATGTTCCCGCCCACCACTCCCCCCTCTTCCCCTCCGTTCTCTCTCTCACCCCCCAGGGTCCCCCCCCCGGTCTTTCGTGTTTTGTTGTTGGCTGAGGTGTAGGGGCGTTGGGTTTTCTTTCCTTTGTCTTACGTAGGCTTTCCCTTCTAGATGACTAAAAATTGTTGGTTGTGCTTTCCCTTTTATGTGTGGCCGATGGCCCGGCGGAGGAGAAACCTGCGCGATAGTGGATATTTACTGGTGCCGTGACTTTCTTTTGTTTATGTTTTAGATTTATAGGTTTTGTTCTCTCCATAGCTAGCGCTGCACGAGGCTTTTTGTACCTAAAAACAATGAACGCATGATTACAAAAAAGAAAAAAAGAAAGAAAAAAAAACGACCAAGGGATAGGACCACGAACCATCTCTCCTCCACCTCCGGCGATTGAAATCTCAACACCACGGGAAATCATCGTCACTTTCCCCCACCCACCTCTCTTCTCCCACGATGGCTACTGCCTAGGAGTTGACGTTAAGCCATCTACCCTCCTCCCCTGTGGCCTCGGCCTCCCCTCCTTGGGGTTCTCGTTCCTGTTCGTCGTTGACTCCCGCTCATGATGTTCGGTTCTCCCCCTTACCCCGCACTTGCTTTGCACCTCGCTTAGCATTTTGCACGGTCGGAAAGCTTCTCGCTTCGCTCACGGTCGGCGTTACGGTGTCGGACTCTCGGTCAAAGTAAGGCTTCGGTTCTGCTGGGCTTGTACCTCTGGTGGGGAAAGCTTCGGTTAGTAACATCACGGTCCCGCTCGGTCTCGCTGTCGCCCCAAAAGCCCTTGCTATGGCCCGTTAGTCGGTTGTGGCTAGCCCGCTCGCGATCCTTCCCCTACCCCCCTCCCGGTTCCGTCCGCTGGCACCGTACTGCCCCTTAAGCTGGCACCTTACTGCTAAAAACTCCTCCACCGGCTGGCACCCTACTGCTCCCCCCCCCTTTTGGCTGGCACCCTACTGCTACTCACCGGCTGGCACCCTACTGCTCACCTTCCTGGCTGGCATCCCCTCTGCTCGGTGGCTCCGCTCACTCTTCTCTCCCCCTCCGATCGTTCGGCCATTCCTCGGTTACGCCTAGTCGTGGTATAGCACTGCCTCCGTGGCTTTGTCCAACGCTTGGGAACGATGTAATGACCTGCCCGACCGTACATCATGGTTTTCGGTGGGCCCTCAACCTATGAGTTTTCCTGTGTCGGCGGTCATCTATCCTCTCCATCAGGCCCCGAAAGGGCCTTAGCGCAGCCGTCGTTTCTTTTGTTTTGGGGAGCCTGCGGAAGGGTTTGGGTCTCTCTACCTGTACGTTTCTATGTATTGTTTCCTTACGTGTCTGGGGTATATTATCTTAGGTGCTAGGCGGGGGAGACTTTTCCTATGGACTTGGGGTGTTTGATTTTTCCCATGAAGAGGTGAAGCGGGCGGTGGGTTTGCATTTATAGGTTTTTTTCTCTTCATAGCTAGCGCTGCATAAGGCTTTTTGTACCTAGAAACAAATAACGCATGATTACAAAAAAAAAAAAAAAACCGACCAAGGGATAGGATCTTCACGCAACCATCTAAGTACTTTTCTATACTTCAAGATATTGCAATACGATTACGCTTTACTCTCTTTACGCACACTCCTCCTCTACGAGAGCCTACGCTCTAATAACCCGGAGACTATTGTCATAGTCTCGACGAGCCGCCCGAACATAGAATTATTGTGATAGTTCTATCAAGCACGACAATCCACCCATCTTACTATCCGGAGGGATAGTATCTCTCGACGGATTACTCAAGACAAGCAAGCCAGTTCCGTACTATCTGAAGAGATAGTATTTCCCTACACCCTATTAAAGACGAGAAGACTTGCTTACCCTAGGAAACGAGTATCGTTGCCTGTTGCCTAACGACCTAACGATAGGATTGTTACATCAACCAATTATAATATAATGATAACTCGCAATTGCACTTTCTTGTGAGAACTATAAGTCAAGTAACATCATAGTGTGAAACCAACTTACCCTATGTCTAATAAGTATTAGTCATTTGAATTCTGCCTTGCTTAGTCACGATTTGTGACAGTTGTAGTTCTTCTTTTATAATGTAAGAATCTTAGACTCTTGGTCATCAACGTTCTTTCATAATATGAGGATATCAATTTCCATCTTCTGGATGGACCTGAGCAGAGGTCCGCCAGGTTTGTTTGCATAAGTGGTCTGATTTTCTGAGGTTCCTGCATGCCTGTGAGATATTTTTTGAACTTCAGAAGTCAGAGACCTCTGGCTCTGGAGACCTCTCGTCTTTGATCTGTGCTCCTGTGAACCTCTGTGTAGACAAGGCTGGTTACCATCTAGATAATTAATACATAGTTAGTAGGCAACACTATTCAAGGCTGGGGGTAAACACTGATCCTACCTTTTCGTGAAGGAGAAACAAAGGGCACTTGAGTAGTGATTAAAGATTTACTATGGTAAAAGAAAAAGGGAGTTTGAAGGACTGTTTGTCTCAAGAGGAAAGGTTGAGATGAATCAGTCAGTCAAACAAATGCGTGCAAGTGTATGTGCCTAGGTGGAGAGGAGGAAGGTAGGAGGAGCAGGGTAGGGGGAGCAGGGTAGGGGGAGCAGGGTAGGGGGAGCAGGGTAGGGGGAGCTGGGTAGGGGGAGCTGGGTAGGGGGAGCAGGGTAGGGGGAGGAATGGAAAAGGGGAAGTGTGGGATCGGGGAGGGGCAAAAATTACCAGTCACAAGCAAGAGACTCAAAGATCTCTAACTGGACCAGGCTTGGCCCCTTATCTGTTCTGCCCCCCAATTCCCAACATAATTGCGGATCACGATTGACAGGCTAACTAAGCACTTCACTTAAAAAACATCAATCTCCCGTGGGACACACGAAGCAATCCCAACAGGGAGGAAGTATCGCAAGTACGCAGAGATAAGCATAATCCCTTGCCAGTTTTATGCCCTAAGTTCCCCCCCTGTTGAAGATACTACAGAAGATCTGTACGTCCCTAGCCCTGATGTTGCTGTCGCTGCGGGAAATCCAGTATAGTTCATGCTATTCCAAACGTACACCAGAATTTCACCCCTTTTTAAAATAGAAAGACTCTACAGCCAATCACATTATTAGGCAAAAAACCCTCAGAAGTAGAGAGAAGAGGGTGGAGAACATTTGTGAGGTTTTTTTTTGCCCCTTTATGTTAATATTGAGAGAGCCTACCTAATTTCAAATGTTGAACTTTTGGTGGAAGAAGGGAAATTATGTTATGTTAGCCACAGTTGATATGCTTAGTAATTCAATATTTTACACTTAGAAAGTAGGCTTTTAGGGCCAAAAAATTATTATTAATACAAAATATCTTAAATTAAACCTGAACCTCTTGTAAACTGAATAAGCCCTAATAAAACTCTCTGTAATCTTTGCATATTGTAACTATCTAATGAGCTGACCAGCGTTCACCAACGACTACCTGTCGACTACTTTCATTTCTCAATACTCTCATTTTCAAATTACATTTAAAATAAACTAAGCCTTAAAATGCCATCAACCAAAAAAGGCCGTATTCTAAGTCACACTGTAGGTCGATAAAGCACAAATATAAAAGTCATCGGTGAGTCCCTGATACAATAGAGCTAGACTAGAATACTTATATAGTTTAAGTTTATTGTATTTTCAAACATTTTTACCTCACTCCTACACTAGTGATTATTACAATCCTGTTGTTTTTGTATAATAATCTTATTATTATTCAAACCCTTTACCTCAAATACAGGTTCAATATTTGGCTTGGCATTAAAACTAGCATAGCTACATGTAACACTAATTTTACAGCCTCATGTATATTTTGAATGGCATGAACCATACTCCGAGGAGATATGGTAGTATCCCAGAGCCACAGGAGGTAATCTCAGTACACAATCAGCTGATTTTTCATACAACCGTTATATTAGGAGCTATTATTGTAATGGGCTATACTAGGGTAGAAGGGGGAGGGGGTAATACTTAAATGGGTAACCCTATAATTCCCCAAGCGCTGGCTGACAAACCTGGAGAACCTATCATTTCCAACCTTAGGAGCATCATAAGTATACAGATCAACATAATACCCCAATATCCTGAACTCGATAGCTATTACCCTAGCAGGAACACCTTACCTAATCTTTAAGAGCAAGGTATATCCTTTCATAAGATGATCATATATCCGAACCCAAGTTCCTGATGTTATGAGCCTTTCAGAGGCATCTGAAAGATGACTCGGACCATTGGATAAAACCATGTTTCAAGATATGTTGAACCGATTGGAACAATGTTTAAAGAACACTACTCCTCTCATTTCTAGTATCATATACATTCGCTGCATAATGCTTTGATGGCTAGATGTCAGAACTGATCACTCCATATTTCATATTACTATTGGTATATAGGCATTTGGACCGCATATTCATATATAGTCTATCATGACGAAGAGATCGAAGACTGTCTACTGGTGGAGTGGAGGCACCCTCAGATGTAATAGCAGTTCGGGAGATTCTCTAAGTTGAGCTGGGCAAGATTTCAGGGTCAAACAATGTTCGCACTTTGTTCTGATGAACTGAATTCTTAAGAAGATACTTCTTAACTAAAGAAGTCGAAGTAGCATAAACATTAGTATAAATAGTAGGCCTCTCCCCCGGTGGTTAAAGAATCATGAAGCAACGGAGAAGACACCTTAACAAGATAACAAGTTAGCGAGTATATTTTAACTCTTTGATATTTGACTACACTTTATTACTTTACCTTTACCAAACGATTATCTACAAGCCTTGCTGACTATTAATCTGTTGTCTTGAATATCCTTGGCCTAGTTAGCTCGGAATCCTACCGTGTTGGCTACCCCATAACAGTAATGCCGGAAGACAAGAATACGATATGCTGTCGCAAGTCGAATTCTCTACAGAGCCAACCAAAGAAGAATGGCCATCTTCTGTCTCGCGAGTTAGACTACCTTCGTAAAGCACGAGGGCAAGATAATTCGTAATCATTGCTGTCAACGGATAAATGGATGAGCTGACACCTGACGTGCTCTCCACACCATCAGGAATAATAGGAGCACAGACCAATAAGTTGACCATGGGAGCAAGCAGGTGTGGTAGGAAGTTTTCAGGGTCTACTAGTGTTTGCAGAAAGATTAGCGAGATACTTAGTTAGTATAGAGATAGCATGTATACCGTGATTGCTCAGACGCGGAATATAAATATCGAAGCATCTTCGCTGCTATTAGACATGACAAGCACGGAGAAGAGATCTTATCAATATAATAAGTTTTACTTCATCACTACCAATACTTTGATGATCTATACCAAAGTTCCTCTATTGTATCCAGTCTACATTACTTGTGTCTTTTTAACGAGTTCTCCAATACAAAATAATCCAGGTCCTAGGTGTCGGAATACCTCACGCCAAAGCTACCACCTAACAGTTCGCACTTTGTTCTGACAAACTGAATTGTTAAGAAGATACTTCTTAACTAAAAAAGTCGCAGTGCCATGAACATTAGTATAAATAGTAGGCCTCTCCCCCAGTAGTTGAAAAATCATCAAGCAAGGAAGAAGAGAGCTTAACAATATATCAAGTTAACAAGTTAGCGAGTTATATTCTAACTCTTTGATATTCAACTATGCGTTATTACTTTACCTTTACCAAACAATTACCTACGAGCCTTCCTGACTGTTAATCTATTGTCTCGAATATCCTTGGCCTAGTTAGCTCGGAATCCTACCGTGTTAGCTACCCCTTAACCGGACGTGCTGCAGATTTTGTACCGTTCAGCAGGGTTGAAGGTAATCCGGAGTACTTGTCCCAGGCCATAAGTACCCGAAAACAGGGATTAAAGAAATATATGGCAAAACATCCGTGCGTGTCTGTGCCCCCATACAAATGATCCCCCTTCATTTTCGGGTACTTATGGCCTGGGACAAGTAGCGGAGTACAAGTGCGAACACACACAGAAGGGAAAAGATAAAAGTTCCTGTGAGATAAGCGATAAGTGAAGGAAAAAGGGAAAGGGTAGGGAGAAAAAGAAATATAAGTTATAAATCCTTGCTCACTCTTACACTTCACATGTGAAGAAAGCTATTCGTCCCCAAAACCGCGCTGGTAAAGTGCAGAAAGACAGGCGAGCGGACAAGCGTTCCCGCTAGCTCCTATGGAGGTCGGTCTACTTTCAACTTTCTTTGTCTTACTTAGTATAAGCATGGCTGGTCAACCATGTTTTTCCTTTATATTAAATTACTGCAAACAAAGTTCTGGTAAAAGAACCTAATTAACCGAATGGAGTAAGTTTTCTTTCCCTTGTTTTAGAAGGCTCACAGAACAAAACACATGTTGACATGCTGATATTGAGTATAATCTATTGACGGCCTCTTGTCTATAAATCCCGTCAAACTGGCTTCCTAATTACATCGTGAACTAGGAAGTCTCACCATTACTGCAACGAGCCCCTTTGAACCGTAGTGTGCGTCCTAGATCTGAACCTGCGTGGCAAGTCTCTCCCATTGTATCACACCGTCCCTCGGTTTAGAATTTTCTGATCCTGCCTCTGCTCGCCTGGTGGGAGCTTGCCTGAGTGAGAGTGGTCACAACCGTGGCAGCACTTCCTTTCAAGCCATTAGGCCGAGGGCCCCCACAGATGGAGTTAGAAGATGTGGCCCGATAGGCGAACTGTATTTGTAGGAGAGTTCCTTTCTAAGGTTAAATCTTTACGATAATTCACCACGGTGAGCCGCCTCCATAGTTTTTAGGCAAAAGTCATTATTGGTCATGTAAAGTATTGAATTAGTGAAAACACACGACTTTTGACCCCATCTACTAGCAGATCGGTAGCGCTATAAGAACCTTATGACCAATTATCCAAATACCCCTGTAGCTATCCAGGAAAAGAGCGATTTGCTACATACCCCTTTGGTCGCAATTAATTGTGAATTAGCTCCTACTCAGGCAGGAGGTGCCTGAGGTGCGAAATGCTCTCTCCAAGCCAAGAAATTTCTCTAGACTCCCATAGGTAAAAAGCACACAATTTGAAAATGCCAATTTTCATAGGCCTATCAACAACGCAAGGCGTGTCTAATTTAGTTGGAATTTAGATATTGTGAAATCCGTAACTACGCATAGTACCCCAGAGTGACACAAAAAATAATTGAGGTGAGAATGGCGTTGTCGTGTGGTTGTGGGAATGGCGGCTTTCGTGTGGGGCAACTGACAGGTTCTGTCGCAGGGAAATGCTTTTTCAGAAGGAAGAGTATCCTGTCGGTTGGGAGACCAACTTCACTCCCGCATCAGGCCATGCCCCGTTCAATTGATCTCCAACAGTTTCGCAAGTTAATGCCGTACCAAAACCGAAGGACCTACGGAAATTCGGAAGGCCCCAAAAAATACCTGAATCACCCGATTTCGTTGGTGTCAGAAGTTCACTTCAAAATCCCGTTTCCCACCTTCCATAGCGAAAACACCGTAAGATTTTGTGAAATTCACTATCAAATTATCAGCAGGGAACAGCCCGTAACAGAATTGGGGATACCAGTCAACCAGATCCAAGGCGCCCTGAGAGCTTCCCAGAGCAGGGTGAGAACTCTAACAACACCTGATGGGTGAAGCCGAAGCATCTAGGAGTTACCTCCAACTGCCAGAGTTCTCGGACTAACCTCGTTGGGCCACATGGCTCCTCTCATAGCAGAATTACAGAATCTCACTCGCACATTATGTGACATTGGAGCAGGGGTGTGAGGCAAAACCAAGCGTGATGAAACACGCATAGGGAGTACTCGAGTAGTTAGATGGAGACACATAATACTCCTCATCGACCTCATACCCATTCAACTACACAGTACCGCGTTCTCATACCTTTTGAACTCCGTTATATATCAACAACACCCAATTAAGAATCAAAATGCCTGTCGAAGCTTGAAATGAAGAGGAGATTGGATATACGTACAGTATGATATGACCGGAGGAAGAATATAGAGAAAAGGCAAGCACTTCTTCGTGTATATTTGAAGCGAAACCCTTCCTTGATCTGGATGTGTCAACTCTGAAGGCGTAGCCAAGTACAGTGAAAACTCCCGGAACTCACTGCCTCGACCAGCCATCCAATCTCGGGATTCCGGGTCAAAAAGCTCCTGGATTAGTGACATTGCATAGGATCGGCCCCCTGGGTGACTTGGATTTCATTAATCAGAGTTCGCAATTTTCTCGACCTACCAAACTAACCATATCACAAGACAAGGGTCTGATGATCTGATAGTGGAATCGAGAGTTTTTACGGCATGCAATTCTCAAGGGGCTTTTGATAGGAATGGTGGCAATAACCCTATCTTGACTGAAGGCTAAGGGTATTCTGTTTAGAGGCACTCCTGCGAGTGGTGGGAGATAGGAATAGGAGCCGTACCGCTGTTAATTTATGCTGCAATTTCTACCTCGGGCCACGCGTTTGGTTCTGGCCGTAAATGTCCCAGAGCTCGGGCTGTTTACCGCCAAAAGTACCTACAAGGGCGGGCAAAGAGATCCATCCATGATATAAACTTCATGAGTAAGAGTGATAAAGTAGTAAAGGATATCAGGTTAGAACACAGAAGAAAGCAGAAGGGCAGCTTAGGAATTACAAAGAAGTTTGATGCAAAAACCCTTTTATCATACCTTATTGCGAGGGTGCTGAAGAATGGAATCGGGATTGCTGAGATACTATACTCTATAAGTCATGCTAGGTTTCTGCTACACAAAGGTATAAGACATGAAGGAATTGGGCAAAGGCAAAGCTGAGGATATTATTGGTGAACGAGCTAGTGTTTATTCTTAGTCATATCCTGTATAGTACGTTTTGTTTGGCTCATCCTGTGGGGCCATGGGTCAGCCAGAGAGGGGGATAATTGTGGAACATGTGCTCGAGTATGATAGATGGCCTACAAGAGCCTTACAAGGAATTGCGTTGACAACTTCCCCGATGCAGCTAATAGGTTCCTGTCCTGTAGATACATATCCCCCTTCACCATTGCTATTAACAAGGAAGGACGCTCTCCTCAACACCTTACCAGAGCAACCTCCCGCGGCGCCCCATTTCGTATTAGCTTGATATTCTACAACCCCCTGCCACCCCTATTGTTTATCAAATATGACCGGACGCAGCTACATCAAGCCCCCTGCTTGGCACCAGCTCCCATGACCTTCCACCGTCGGTGGCGTAGGGACATAGTTCCAGCGCTGCTTATGTATCGAACGGCGGGACTCAAGGGATTGTCCATTCCACTCATGGGGGGGAACCCACCCTTCTTGCGCGTACACTATTGCGCTGCTATCTCGGATGGTTTCCTACCTGGCAACAGTCCAAATATTTTGCCATGTGCGTCCAGGCTAATACCGTACTTGCACCAAAGGTACCCGAAACCTTCTGGATCTAGCTCGGGGTTTGTGGGGTGCTTCGATAGATCTGCAGTCCAGTGGTAAAGACTGATTTTTTACCTCTCCCTCTCGGAAGGGGGCTTTCCCCGGTAGAGCCGCTAAAGAGTCTAGACACTCTGATAAATATCCCCCGTAGTTTCAAAATATCGCAATATTAGTTAATAGAGTGCCGCGCTTGGCCCCCACTCCCATGGGTAGTACCATCAACTGCCCATGGGGTAGCGAATGTAGCTGAGAAAGAGTTTTTGTGAAACGCAAATCCGAGTGATTTAATGTGAAACGGATGGCCCAATCAGACCTTGGCAAACCTTATTTGTGTAACATGCCCTGTGGGGGAAAACACATGTCTCCCTGTCAAACTTCCCACCCCATAAACCCCACCACCGCTTACAATGACGGAAGAACGAAATCAGCGGATCGATAGCGCGTTATCTTCAATAGTGGAAGCTATAATACCAGCAAATCCAGATGAAAATGATGAGATAGCTGATGAGCGACACGAAGCACTCCTGGAGAGGGCGAGGGATATAATTAAGAGGTAAGTTTCACGGAGAATTGAACATTGTCCATGGGAGAGAATTATTGACATCTTGGATGATAGCCACGGACAGCCCAGCATTGTGCCGGATGTGCAGCATATCAGTGACATGATCAAAAAGAAACGTACACCTCCTATACCGCGGCCCCACGATGTTGGCAGCGGCTAACACTGATACGGGTGCTGAGACATCAGTCGTTAGGGATAATAAGACTCCTGAACCTGCATTGAAGTATTCGACTTTATACACGAGGCTCCTGAACCAACGAGTTTTGTCGCAGAAATGGGCTATTCTCTACCTACTCCACGAACTTTCAGACTCTCCCAAAGCCACGCCTTCCTCATCCGCGGCAGGAATTCGAGATGATGTGTTCCCGGAAACCGGTATTATCGGGGCTCGGGGGATGGAACCGGTGGGAGAGCATGCTTTCTCCCAGGCGTTCAGCTATATGGGCCTTCATCGATTACCAGGTCGGGATTCTGGCCGAGGGCCGGGAGTTGGTGGGCTTGCGGGGGGTGACTTGGGGTCACAGTGGAACAGTTTTGGACGGAGCAGGGAAGAAGGTGCTATGAAAACTAAAGCTGAGCTTCTCGCCGAGAAATATGAGGACTCTGGTACTTTTTCCTCCGACTGGCCAATTTCGAGGAGACAGCTAACCTCGCGATATCCAGAGCCAACTGAGCAGGCCCTTTTATCCTCATTGCCTTTTACTCTGCTAGGACTCTCTTCTTCCCATCTCCCCTTCACAGAATCGAGTGTATCAGCTCCGCCTTCTGGGGGCGATATTTCGACAACTCAAAAGTACGCGATTTCAATACCACCAACTTTGCCACTACCGCTTGTGTCATTACTACATACTCTGGCAGAACCTTCGCTTCTTTATAGATGTCTCAACGAGTTTGTACAATCGTCATCTGAGGGCGGCACTGACGGTGGATTAGTAGGCCAATCGCTCAAGTCTGCAATTGGAATAGAGCTTCGAGGCTATATTAATCTTGTTGGCTGTTTGGAGAATGAGATCAGGAGAGCAGTTGCGGCTGCCGAGACTACTATTGGTGTAAGGACTGCAGGGGTTACGTTGAAAAGATGTGTTGTGTGGACTAGGGAGGCAACCATGGGTCTACGGCTAATGAGTTTGATAGTGGAGCAAACTAATGGTGCGTCAATGGATTTCGCCATTTCCCATCCCTTTTCCCAACCACAGTTTATTAAAATTCTTAGAATAGATAAAAAAGGGGGTCAGCTTATTTCGACGATCCACAGCTTCGCATCGTCGCATGGGGACCCATTCGTGCATGCGTTTGCAGAACGACTGTTGAGCCACGTTACACGACCCTTTTACGATATGCTTCGACACTGGATCTATGATGGAGAGCTCACAGACCCCTATTTGGAGTTTTTCGTTATCGAGCAACCCAATCTTCCAGATGGAGGTGGCAACAAGGGGGGTGCTTCCTCAGTATGGGAGGATAAATACACCATCCACTCGCCTCAAGTTCCCTCTATTATGACCGAGTCATTTGCAAAAAAAGTGTTTTTAATCGGAAAGTCTCTTAACTTCATCCGACATGGTTGCAGTGATTCGGAGTGGGTAGAAAGCTACTCAAAGTCGACATCTAAGGAATTGGGATATGGGGATACTGCGAGGTTAGAAATGAGCATCGACGAGGCGTATAAGACAACGATGGCCAGGCTTATTGAATTAATGGGGAGCAAATTTAAGCTATTTGATCACCTCCGAGCACTTAAGAAATATCTCCTTCTTGGCCAGGGTGATTTTATTGCGCTGCTTATGGAGGGGTTGTCCGCCAGCCTGGAGAGGCCAGCAAATACCTTATACCGTCATAACCTAACAGCCCAGCTAGAACATGCGATCCGTGGGTCAAATGCACAGTTCGACTCTCCCGATGTCCTGAGAAGGCTTGACGCGAGAATGTTGGAATTAAGCCACGGGGAGATCGGATGGGACGTGTTTACATTGGAGTACAAGATCGACGCACCTGTGGATGTTGTCGTTACGCCTTATGGCAGTAGGCAGTATTTAAAGGTTTTTAACTTTTTATGGAGAGTAAAGAGGGTCGAGTTTGCTCTCGGGAGTAGTTGGAGGCGATTTATGGCCGGAGCACGTGGGGTACTGAAGGCAGTTGAGGATCTGGTAGGAGCCGACTGGAAAAAGGCTCGCTGTGTTGTCGCAGAGATGGTTCACTTTGTTAACCAACTACAATACTATATCTTGTTTGAGGTAAGCCCCTACGACCCGGTGTAAGTTTGGGAATGTCTTCTCACATCAATTGCTATCATGAAGGTTATCGAGTCTTCTTGGGATACTCTCCAGACGGCGATATCTAAACCGGAGGCGACCCTGGATGACTTGATCGAGGCGCATGCGAAATACCTGCAACATATCACACATAAAGGCTTGCTCGGGAGCACCAGTTCTAGGAGTAGCGGTAAAGGGAAGAGGGCAGGTGCCGATGGTGATGATACTTTCATGACTCAACTTCACGAAATATTGAAGATAATGCTCGCCTATAAAGATGCCGTAGATGGCCTTTATGGATATAGCGTCGCGGAATATACTCGAAGACAGGAGAGGGGCCAAAGGATCGAAACGAGAACAAAGAAAGGTGAATGGGGTATCAGAGAAGCAGATGAGGAAGGAGAGACTTCGGGAAGAGGGTCTAATCCCGAAGATATGATGCTGCCGAGTTTACGGCAGAGACTGAAGACATTGTCGGGTGATTTTCAGGCGAGGGTAGTGATCCTTTTAGGTGATCTAGCGTATCAGAGCGACATGGATATGAGGCTTCTGGGGGTATTGCTGAGCTTCAATGAGTATGTCCACTTTTGCACTCTGTTCTCTTGGTTAAGGCTGACGGGAAAAGGTATTATCCGGTTGTCAATAAAAGACGGGCGAGAGGCGAGAGGGAAAGGAGGAATACTCCACGGACGCAACCTGGCGTAAAGCCTAAAACAAAAGAGGGCTCTGCAGGAGAACCCGCTACTGGTAGTGGGGTCCAGGAAGGAGAATAATATCGTAGACCAGTTCTATTTCCAGTAATGTCATTATCTCATAAGTTTTCCCTTATGTCTGGGAACAAGCGGAGCTTTGTATTTAGGTATTAATTAGCCATCAGTCTTTGATGGGCAACAATTGCTGCATGGTTTTTAATGCGAGATAGGATTACGCCACGACGAACTAGACAAGAAGTTGGTAATCTAACATACGGAGATACAGCGTGTAAGTCTTGTAGGTTACACGGGGGGTGAGGGTGGCAGTCCTCGTTTGTGGAACCTACAAAACTTACACGCTGTACCTCCTCAGGCTGAAAAAAGAAGTTGAGGCATGATACAATAACTACTCATACGGCCCTCTGCCCACACTTACAGAGCTAACAACAGAGTGAAGAACAGAGGTTGATTCTGAGTTACTCGCGTGACGAGAATTTAATGTTGATGTTCCGTCAACGTTGCCGAGGTCTGAGCCCCGGAACAGCTTGTGATGCATCCCTAGCCAATTCTTCGGGCGTTAATGGGGTCGGCCCCCAGTCTGACTATGATACCATCCCGGCGCTCGAGCATAGACTAATACTGGTACGATACGGCAATTTGCCCCCCCGTCTGCACCGAGCTTCACTCACTTTCAGTCCAGTGATAGGCGGGGCCATCGCCCGATTAGCTCGAATATCGCCTATTAAAGGAATAGGCCCACTAGACAGTTGACCCAGCCAATCAACGAACTTGACCTTCCCCTAGTTGAAGATAAAGCACCGCCTACACCCTTTGGGGTTAGGAGATGGAACAAATCCGATGCCTGAAAACAGGTTAACGGATACTTTCGAACCCAATGAACTGGGTAGCCCACAGTAGAGGTATTCAGCGCCGGGGTTGAAAAGGCGTTTTTCGACTGCCAAGTTTCTTGTCGACCTGTCAGTTTTGCACCCGACAAAGGGTTACACACACCAAAGTTTTTCGACTCGAAAAACATGCGCAACCGTTTTTCAACTCCGGGGCTCAATGCCTCTAACGCCGGCACTAGCAAGGTCGAGATGGGAAATGAAAGATAGATCCGGTGTCACTATTCCCTGACACCGGCCCCCTTCTCACATGCTTCTCAGGCTGGAGAACGATCTACCATTCTACTTTTGGACTCGCGGGGAATGGTTTCAAGGACTGTTACCGGTGTTGAGGACCCCCTCCGTCCAAACCAATGCGTTTGTGATGAGAAGGGCTAGCCTTTTTAATACGTACAACTCTGCTTCCATTCGTCGAGCCACCAACTATGGGTGTCTCATAAGAGCCTTGGGCCGTGTCATTCACAGGCCAGCAGCCGCTGGACCGAGATTTTCCGAGGGGCCCATTCCTGAATACTTTTCTTTATGTGCCCCTCCTCCATGTGTTCCTCCCTTCTTGAATATCTTCTCTGTTCCTCCCTAAGAATTCCTCAAACCCTCCTCTATATCTTATACTCCCCAAGCCTTTTTACGGCTAAATGTCGTCTTCAGAAGCTCTAGAGGCGGAGCAGAAGGCCTTCGAGGCCGAAGTTGAAGTCGTGAAGCAATGGTGGTCATCACCACGCTGGCGCTACACAAAGAGGCCTTTCACGGCAGAGCAAATTGTCTCCAAGAGAGGAAACATGCCCATCTTCTACCCAAGCAACGACCAAAGTAAGAAGCTTTGGGGTATTCTGGAGACGAAATTTAATTCAAAAGAGCCTAGTTACACATATGGATGTCTTGACCCGGTCATGGTCACTCAGATGGCCAAGTACCTAGAGACAGTGTATGTCAGTGGATGGCAATGCTCTTCTACCGCTAGCAGCACGAACGAACCCAGCCCTGATCTTGCGGACTACCCTATGGTAAGTTGTATCATATTTGTTGTGGTGGTTGAGTTTGATTTTTACATGCCATTTGGAGTGGAATGTGGGGTGTGGTGTTGTTCCTGGGCATGTGACTCACGTGCAGTAGGACACCGTTCCGAACAAAGTCGACCACCTCTTCAAAGCGCAACTGTTTCACGATAGGAAACAACGAGAAGCACGCCTGTCTGTTCCGGTATTGGAGCGTGCCAATCAGCCGAGCGTCGATTACCTTCGTCCTATCATCGCTGATGCTGATACCGGTCATGGTGGGCTCACGGCTGTCATGAAGCTCACAAGGCTGTTCATTGAGAGGGGTGCTGCTGGAATTCACATTGAGGACCAAGCGCCTGGGACTAAAAAGTGCGGGCATATGGCTGGTAAGGTGTTGGTACCTGTGGGTGAGCACATTAATCGGTTGGTAGCCATCAGGGCGCAGGCCGATATCATGGGTAAGCCTTATAATTTCCTTCCTTTAATGCCATATCTCTTACCCACCCACGCGCAGGTGTCGATCTTCTTTCTGTCGCCCGCACAGACTCCGAAGCTGCAACCCTGATCACTTCAACCATCGATCACCGAGACCACCCCTTCATTCTCGGATGCACAAACACATCGCTCCAACCCCTTGTCGATTTGATGGCCGCTGCTGAAGCCTCCGGCAAGTCCGGCGATGCACTCCAAGCAATTGAAGATTCCTGGCTAGCGTCTGCCAACATCAAGCTTTTTGACGAGGCCGTTATTGACGCTATCAATGCCGGCAGGTACCCGAACAAGTCCGGGTTGATTGAACAATACCTTTCCGTCTCAAAGGGAAAGAGGAACTCTGAAGCACGAGCCATCGCCAAGGGCATCACCGGGATAGACATTTTCTGGGATTGGGAGAGTCCTAGAACTAGAGAAGGGTTCTACAGGTACAGAGGTGGCACCAAATGTGCTATTATGAGAGCTGTGGCATACGCTCCTTACACCGACTGCTTATGGATGGAGAGCAAGAAGCCGGATTACGCCCAAGCTGCCGAATTCGCCGAGGGTGTTCATGCCGTTTGGCCTGAACAGAAACTTGCTTACAATCTCTCGCCTAGCTTCAACTGGAAGGGCATGTTCCCTCCATCTAGTCTCTGTAAAATCTTAATCTTGCGCTAACACCCTCCCACAGCGGCCATGGCATCCGACGAACAAGAAACCTACATCAAGCGCCTTGGCAAGCTCGGGTACTGCTGGCAATTCATCACCCTTGCAGGTCTTCACACTACTGCTCTCGCATCAGGTACCCCCCCCTCCCCTTCTCACGGGAACACCTGTATTAACACAAAGTAGATACCTTCGCAAAGAACTACGCTAAGCAGGGTATGAAAGCATATGGTAATATTGTACAAGAGCCAGAAATGGAGAATGGCGTCGATGTCGTCCTTCATCAGAAGTGGAGTGGAGCAAACTACATCGACACCATGCTGAAGATGGTCACCGGTGGTGTGTCGTCGACCGCGGCGATGGGTAAAGAGGTTACGGAGACGCAGTTCACTGGATACACGAAGAATTGATCATTTCTGAGACCTTTTTCCTTCTTTCATTTCTTCTTTAATGGCGGGTAGTTGTAAGCGCTAGTGCCGGTAGAACCGATTAGAAGACCTGTCTTTTATTCTCCCTCTTCCCTTTAACAAATATAGAGAGGAACTGGTGGTGGGGTTGATTGGCCGACCGATTTGGTTTTTTGGTTTTTTCCTTCACGTCCGAGTGATTTGTGTAATATCTCCATCAAAATATTCACATGTTCCAACTTGCCACGGTACCGCACCACACCTCAGGAACCGCCGGGAACACCATGCCGATTCACCAGAACTTCTAGCGCTACAAACGTGAATCGTCCAACCCAACCCACAGTCAGTCAGTCGGTACGTACTCGAGTACAGTATCCCAGAGGGTCGCGAGATTCTCGAGTTGCGAGAGTCGTAGCATAAAAACGAGTATAATACATGCCTCCACTTATTTCAAGGCTTAGCCCAAAAGAGGAACTTCAATCCCAAGAGCAAACAAGAAAAGTATCAAAGAAAATTTAAAAGCAGGGTTGGCCATGGGAAAATCCATGCCAAGTGGCCAAGAGCGCCGCCCTCCAACTTTCTAAGCCAAGCCAAGCCAAGCCATTTCTTTTTTCTTTTTTCCTTTTCTACTACACTCCTTACCACCTAATTACTCCCGACCTCCAAATAGCAAATGCGGAGAGCGATACTCAAGACATTGTAGCCGAGTAGTTAAGGCGACAGACTAGAAATCTGTTTCGTTCGCGAGCACAGGTTCAAATCCTGTCGATGTCGGGATTTATCTCTTATCTTTTTATTTTCATTTTTTATTTTCCTATGATTCCAAGGAAAGAAGGAAAGAAAACCTAACCCTGGTGATAAGGATTGGTCACACATGATATCATTGGTACTCGAGGACGGTGCGTATCATGGACTGTTTTGGGGGTTGGGTTGGGTTGCGGCGCGGGGGGGGGAGAGTGAGGATTGTGGGGAAGTAGATTTGGGATTTGGGATCTGAGATCGGCAAGCGGGAGGAGGTGTATGCAGGTTTGGGATAAATAGTAGCTGTTTGGGTGCAAGTGAGGTAGGAGAAGGGGGAGGGACGGGGGGGGGGGGGGGGGCCCTTACAAAA
>Ga0307517_10004635_pt1 | contig 21053 bp, 22 predicted proteins | sample 23_EM_MG_FD_194515 | JGI IMG/M metagenome (GOLD analysis project Ga0307517, IMG submission 194515) | Populus trichocarpa ectomycorrhiza microbial communities from riparian zone in the Pacific Northwest, United States - 23_EM | ecosystem: Host-associated > Plants > Roots > Unclassified | place...
TTAATAGTATTTAATAATTTCATAAAAGGCAGCCCCGCTCTCAATGTGTGGGTGAAATTTCTTGATGTATTTTATTTGAGTGAGATTACAATGGAGCAAGAGTATTTAATCGTTTTATAAGAGTATGTTTGAGAGTATAATCGTTATTGCTTTTCAAAGTATTTTTTATATTAAAATATATTAAAATAATAATTTTTTATTTTTTAAAAATTATTTTTAAAAGGAGCGCATCAAAACGATATAAAATATATAAAAAAATTAATTTTTAATTAAAAAATTTAAAAATTTTTAAATACACGGGTTAGTCTGTGTTTTCAAACACTAACTTTAGTAGTCATATTTGACAAGTAAGTGATGGGCTAGTTTTTTTTTTTGTTTTTTTTTTAATGAAGCAGAGAAAAATCTTTACATAAAAATGAAGCTCTTCATGTGCTATGATGGTGTCCCTAGGCTAGGGAGGCCTAGGTGTTATGCTTGATTGATGGTGAAAGTTTACCTGAATACAAGTATCTCGTAGAACAAGAGACTCCAATACTTTAATTTGGCAAGTATATAAGAAAAAATAAATGTAGAATGAATTGTTGATCAGAGAATATGTTGAGTATGAGAACTTCCGGGTTGTATACTCTATACTTTAATGCCCTGCTATGCCAGGTTATTTAGGCTGGGATACTTAGTTTAACTTATTTTTTTATAAAAAAAATTTAAAATTTTTAATTAAATAAATGTTTTTTTCAAGTTTAGGTATCGATAAAGAAATATTTTTATTGCTCAATATGTAAACATATATAAATATTCTAATTGATAATACAAAAACAAATACAGCTCGATTTAACCATGACTGAACATGAAGGCATATAACCGTAGACTTCGCTTTCTAGGTTAACTAAGTAATCTATTAACTTGGAATAAGTCGGTAAAAAATATTGTTTTTTTATTTTTAATATCAATATATTAAAATAATTATAAAAAATTGTCATATAAAATAAAGAAATTCACAAAAATAAGGCAGGTTGAATTTTTTTTTTTAAAAAACAGAATTTTCAATTGGGCTTGGGCTAAAACCTTGATGGATACTCATGAATTTAAGCATTATTCTTTTTAATCAAACACTATATATACTTTTTTTTTTTTTTTCAAAAACTATAGATTGTTTTCAGTACAATTCGTAGTGGACCTTTTCTAATTTCTAGCCTTTGTGCCTCAATTGAGCCCTAGCCCATCCACTCATATTTTTATACAAGAAATTCAAGCCCAACACTATAAAAGTACTAACACGTTTCTAATCCAACGGCAAAAAAGCAAATTAATTAGGGCTTGACCATCCAACGGCCTACAATATCTCCACTCCACCTCCATAAAACCACAAACCCTAACGATTCCTTCCTCCTCTTTCTCTCCTGCTTCTGCACCTCCACTTCCACATTCTTCCATAGCAGGAGAAAACAAGAAAACCCCACAAACCCTAAAGCCCCCTTCTAGAGGAAGAGAAAGGAAGACATGCCTTCTTTATCTCTTACTAGCAACAACAGCTCCGTGGATCCCAAGAAAGAAAAGAAGATGAAGAAGAAAATAGTTCTTGAGACCCAAGAAACTGATCCTTTGATGGTTTCTAGCAAGAAAGAGAAGAAGAAAGAGAAGAGAAAAGCTGTAGAATTTGATGATGATGATGAGGAGAGGAGTGAAACCAGCTCAGAGCTTGGTGAGCCTGTGAATTTGAAGAAGAAAAGCAAGAAAGCTAAGGTTGTTGAAGAGGAGGAAGATGGAGAGGAGGTTAAAGCTGAGGATCCTAATGCAGTTACCAGGTTTAGGATATCTGAACCGTTGAGGGAAGCGTTGAAGAAGAGAGGGATTGAGGCTTTGTTTCCTATTCAAGCTAGGACTTTTGAGGATATTCTTAATGGGTGTGATTTGGTTGGCCGAGCAAGGACCGGGCAGGTTTGGTTTTCTGTGTTTGTTTATGAATGAATTTGTTGGAAAATTTGATTTGTTCTTTTGTCTGTGCTTAATGAGATGTTATGTTGCAATTACTTACAAATTGTGAAGCCTGATTTTGTGTGTTACACAGTTAAAACAGCTAGTTATGTTATGATTATGCAGAGTTAGTCAAGTATGATTGCAAATTGCATTTCATGGAATTAGTGGTTGATCATGGGCGAATTTGTAAAAAGAAATTTTATCAAATTTTGTATAATTAAGGGTTCGTGCGTTCAAAGTGAGCACAAACTGGTCATATAAGTTTTTGGGGCTATGTTTCAATGATTTGTAGTGGTTATTGTAGCTAAAGATTGAGTTTTGTAATAAAATTTTAAGAGTTTATGCACTTGAGAGCTTGTGTCCTATAATTATGGAAGGACAGGTTTAACATGATATCTGGGGTTTTTAATGGCTCAGTTGTTTTGTGAAGGTCTTTGTATTATTTGTTGAATGGGGGAAATAGCTACATATGAAATGGTTTGAAAATGAGTGTTCGTTAGCCTAACTAGATATTTCTGGTGCATGTGATTTTGTGTTTCTTAAGCATAATTATGTGCTCCATGTCAATTAGGATATGCTTTTTGATAATTTAGAAACGGTCACTGACATGCTACAATTATGCAGGGTAAAACATTGGCTTTTGTTTTGCCAATTTTGGAGTCACTAGTAAACGGGCCTGCAAAAGCATCAAGGAAGACAGGCTATGGAAGGCCACCAAGTGTTTTGGTTCTTTTACCTACCAGGGAACTGGCCACTCAGGTATAATACAACATGGAGGATACATCTAGGATGCTGACTTTTGACATGGCTCTTTTATATTCAGTCATGTGTGTACTTTTCAGGTGTTTGAAGATTTCAAAGTTTATGGTGGAGCAGTGGGCTTGAATTCTTGCTGTGTATATGGAGGAGCTTCATACCAGCCTCAAGAATTTGCTTTGAAGAGAGGGGTGGATATAGTTGTGGGAACACCTGGCCGCATAAAGGTGTCATTTTTTTCAGAATCTTATTTTGATGTTCTGATAGTGGTAGAATGGTACATGCATTTGAATATTCTTTGCTTTTAACATTTTTTTTATTCCATTAAACTTGGCATAGGATCACATAGAGAAGGGCAACATTGACTTAAGCTTATTAAAGTTTCGGGTCCTTGATGAGTCTGATGAAATGCTGAGGATGGGTTTTGTTGAAGATGTGGAACTTATTCTAGGTATGTATCTGCATGTTGGAGACTTGAAACATGTTATTTTGACGATAAGGATGCTTGGAATCATGACTTGAAGTTCAACTATTGATTCTGTAACCTCTATCATGTCAATGTCTTTATAATCCGGATTTCTAAGTCCTTTTTTCCAGGTGTTAGTAGATGTTGGTGGCTAAACATGTTTTGATGTTGCTAGTCAGATAACTCTGCCATTTCAAATTCCTAAAAACTTTTTATTGGAATGTATTAGATTACGTTATAGATGCTTGTCTCTGAACACATTCTGATTGTTGCTAGTCACCAAACTCTTCTGTTGTTACTTAACTGATGCTAGATGTTAAGTTATTGTTTTATTTACTAGTGCATAGCATTTTGCAGGAAAGGTAGAGGATGTAAGAAAAGTTCAAACACTTCTATTCAGTGCCACCTTGCCAGATTGGGTGAAAAATGTATGCTCCTTACTTTATGAATTAGTGATTTAAATTTGCTGTGTTATCCCTAATCTTTGCTTTACATTGCCAGATTTCTTCTAGGTTTCTCAAGCCAACTAAGAAAACTATTGATCTTGTTGGTAATGAGAAAATGAAAGCCAGCACCAATGTAAGGCATATTGTACTTCCCTGTTCTACTGCTGCCATGCCTCAGGTTATTCCTGATGTCATAAGTTGTTATGGCAGGTTAGTTTTTCCTTCAGCTTTTTGTTTATTAGTGATTTTTTTGGATATGTTTTTCACTTGCATGTTTTTTATTCAGCGGAGGCCGTACAATTATTTTCACAGAGAAAAGGGAATCCGCAAATGAACTTGCTGGATTATTGCCTGGAGCACGGGCTTTACATGGGGAAATACAGCAGTCTAAACGTGAGGTGAACTTTTGCATCCTCATGATTCCTTCTGTTGTTTTGATGTTTGTCTATGAGCAGAATGTCTCAATTGTTTTTGTTTTTGGGTTCCTTAATTGTTTCGGAAGTTCTCTGGGGCCATGTATTGTAAGTAATTTTTTTAGCTTGGGGATGGGATCAAATATGATTTCAGAACTCAGAAGATGATATCCCATCTCTCTTACCCCCCCTTTCAGTAGTTCCCTTGCTTTCTAAGATATTTGTGAAACTGTTGGCATATAGTCTTGGCAGATGATATTTGGTGGTATACAGAAAGTCTTGTGAAAAGGAAGCAACCTAATATCCATATTTTTGCATTGACAGTCAAGAGGAAAACTTCATTTAACCTTGTGTGGAGACTGTGCATCTTAAAAAAGAAGACACCTACCTACTCTGTTAATCTCTTTCTTTCTTCTAATATATGATATCTGCAGGTGACCCTTTCTGGGTTCAGGTCTGGCAAATTCCTGACCTTGGTGGCTACAAATGTGGCTGCAAGAGGATTGGATATCAATGATGTGCAGTTAATCATCCAGGTGTGTGTCTGTTTCTGAGTTCTCATGTTTTCTGGTGCACGTTATGAAATTTAAAATTTTTATTTGTCAAATAACATTATTTTTGCTTTATAGTGTGAACCTCCAAATGATGTAGAAGCTTATATACATCGGTCTGGACGTACTGGACGAGCAGGTAAATATGCGTATTTATGACTACTATCTTTTGAATGTCTTTGATGTTGATGCTCAGAGTTGTCACTATTTTTATAGGCAATAGTGGTGTTGCTGTGATGCTCTATGATCCAAGAAGGTCAAATATATCTAAGATTCAAAGAGAATCAGGTGTCAAATTTGAGCATATAACTGCCCCCCGGGCTGAGGATATTGCCAAAGCAGCTGGCGTGGGAGCTGCAGAAACAATAACTCAGGTTTCTGACAGGTATACTTCTATGATGGTGTTCATGTACTTTAAACACTTTTAGCTTCAGATATTAACATGCAGCAAATATTGCAGTGTAATTCCAGCATTCAAATCTGCAGCAGAGAATCTGTTGAGTACCTCAGGTTTGTCAGCTGTAGAACTACTTGCAAAAGCACTTGCCAAGGCTACTGTAAGTTATGTTTGTTGATGCTTTTTTTTCAAAAGACTTCGATATTTTAACTCTTGACTTAGCACCTTGAACTGAAAACATGCAAATGCAGGGTTATACTGAGATCAAGAGTAGGTCACTGCTAACTTCCATGGACAACCATGTCACTTTACTTCTTGAATCTGGCAAACCCATTTACACTCCATCGTAAGTCCTAAAAGCTTCTTACTCTTGTTCTCTGTTTCTTAAATTCAACCCTAAAGAGTTTTTATCCAATAAAATTGAAATAGAATAGCTGAGAGATTTTGATCATCTTTTAGAAAGGCTGTGACCCAATTGACATTGAGTCATTATCAGCTAGCAGGACTTCAATGGACCTCAATGCATGTGTTGATGCCTGTTTTATTCTTGGTCTGTGTGTGAGATTAGAGAGAGGAAAATGGAGTTCCACCTACTTTAGGGTGGTAGCCCTATGATCTGACATTTGTAGTCCAAGGACAAAAACTCTGAATTTGAATAAAGCTTATAAAATTGCACATACGCTGAAGGAATACAGGTTTTGGAAGCTAACTACTGTTAACAGGTTGACGGGTTGCTTATAATACAATAATTGTACACCCATCATGAGTGGGGTTCTCATGTATTATAGGTGTTGTAAAAGTGAAGGTTTTCTTTTCTTGAACTTTTTGTTGTTTCTTTATTTCTATTTTTTCTTTATGACTTAAGTTGACTAATTATGAAAAGGTTAGGACTTGGTGAAGAGTCCAGAATATCTCTATGAAATACTGAGTAGTTTCCATGAAATTCAGTTAATTGAATTTCTTCTTATCTCAATTACCTCTCTCCTTTGAAGCTGTTATCTGAATTGGCAGCTCTTGCCCATTTCTTGAATTTCCCCAGATTTGCTTTTAGTGTCATGAGGAGAATCTTGCCTGAGGACAAGGTTGAGTCAGTGACGGGCATGAGCCTCACAGCTGATGGAAATGGTGCAGTTTTTGATGTCAAGAAAGAAGACGTTGATACTTTCCTAGCTGGTAATGTTATAGTTTACTGGTTAATCATATAATTTCCTTAGCTTGGCAATTACTTCCTTGTGGGGCATCTGTTTATGCATGAAATCTGTGCTCTTGAATGTGTGATTGGCTTCATTTTGGCCTTCACTTTGATTTGTTTTCATCTTTTGTTTGCAATACCTTGAGCCGTGATGCTTGTGCTCATTATTCTTCTCTTCCTCTGCCACTGCAGCTCAGGAAAATGCTGCTGGTGTGAACATAGAGGTGGTTAAAGTATTGCCTTCTTTGCAAGAAAGAGACCGACCAAGGGGTAGATTTGGTGGTGGTGGTGGTGGTCGTGGTCGAGGTGGTTTTGGTGATAGGAGTGGTGGTAATAGGTTCTCAGGGGGAAGAGGTGGCAGGGGTGGTGGGTTCTCAGATAGAAGAAATGGCTCTGGTGGCTTTCAAGGTCGCAACAATGGGAACAAGTGGTGAGTTTTTTTCAATTTGCCCCAGAAGTCCATGGACACAGCAATCCTTACAGTTGTTACAGGCTGAAGAGTTTCTGACAACGAAGAAACTTTGAAAACGCAACTGGCTTGCCTGGGGAATTTATATAGATTTTTCCTGCAAGTGTATTATCCTAGGCTTGATAAAAAAAAATTATGCCATATTTATTTCATTTTGAGGGGATTTTTGCTGTGTTCCCCATGTTTGAATTTCAATGAAAATCTAAGATCAGGTGACGAGATTTCTAATATTATTTGATTATTGAACAGTCCAAATCTATTAAATAACTTTTATGAATCGCAAAATATATTTTATTCTCTTAGTTGCCCTTTGCGCTTTCAATCTTGTACACAATGTTCTTAATATTATGTTGCTATTGAGGTTCAGGTGAAATATAATCTGTCAGCTGCTTTGTTTGATACATCTTTTCGAGTCATGCTTGCATCAAATTCCATACAAGTAGAGATGAGTTTAGTTTTGAGTGAGGGTAAATTATAACTTTGTTCTTTTTGGACTTAATTAATCCTTGTAGTGGTGGAAACTATATATTTAATTTGTATATTTTTAAATTTATTTATAATTTGTTTTTCTGTTAATTTCCTTTCTTAAAAAATAGAATGAAGGAAACAGAAATTAGATGAAGAATGGAAATTTGGGTATGAAAGAATGTGTTTTTGGAAAAGAATTTAAATTAGAAGATGGTCACCATCACTTGGATGAATTTGGGCATTATTGTGCTTAAACTCCTCTAAATGAGTATGCTAACCAAAATTTAGGATCTTATGAACTCTCATCCATGAAATTCAACCTTGAAAACAATATTGTCTTGGTAGCTTTCATGGTTATAGTTTGGAAAAAAAAAGAAGTTATTTTATAAAAATAATTTTTAGTTGAGATTGATTTGGTAGAATATATGTTTGGTTAGCCTATTTGAGAGTATGTTACGGTTGTTTTTCAAAGAGATTTTTACTCAGAAAAATATTAAAATAATAATTTTTTATTTTTTAAAAATTATTTTTGATATTATTTCATTAAAATAATTTAAAAATACTAAAAAAATATTAATTTAAAGCGAAAAAAAATTAAATTTTTTTTAAAATACTTTTGAAACACAAAAATAAACAAAATTTTAATAAGCTTAAATTAATTAATGAGGTTGTCTTAACCTATGATCCTGCTAATTTGACTAAATGCTCGCAAATTAATTCAATGATGCTCATTTAATTAAAATACTGATCCGATAATCCATAATTCGAGTTAGTTTCTCGAAATGAATTCTCTCATAACAAGTATAGCATAGTTGTTATAATTGGTTTTATTCGACGGGTTAATCCGAGAAATTTGTAACCTAACATAGACCGAGTTTTATAATGAACATATAATTTTAATTTTACCTCAAAATAACTTTTATATCAATTTCGTTCCTCATATTTCAAAAGTTCTCAACTCAGCCTCCCTGAACATGTATTCATCTAAACTGTATCTTCTTTTTGGTGATAAGAGATGCCGTTTTGTAGGTGACTTCTGCAACCTTTCCCGATGAAGTAATTCTAATATAAGGCCTAAATTAAGAAACCAAAATTATTTAGGGATACAATTGATAAAAAAAGTTGTTTCGGTTGCAGAACAAAAATTGTAGTAACATATTTGGACCCATATAACAGACCGGTTCGACTACTTGTCATTCCTTAGGAACAAAACTCCACCGTTTCACCATCTCCACGGTCGCAACGGTTTAGAATACACACTCAAACTTCCAGACCCGTCTTCAACAGCCTAGTGCCCAAGCAAACAGCCCGACACGACGCAAAACAAACGACTCACAACATAAAAAACACGCAACTCCGTGACTTGATGAATCTTTGGCCATAAAGTTTTGATCTTGATCAAGAAATCATGGGGTGTTACAGGAAAGCAAAACTAGCTCTTGATGCTTTGACAAGCTACACGTCGAAGATTGTTACAAGACCTTCAGTTGAAGAATCAGCTTTCTCAAGAATTTATCAAGATGGGTCTTTGAGTTCTGCTTCAAATCCAGTTAAGTTTTCTGGGTTCTCAAAAAGTTGTAATTTTTATCAAAGATTGGGGTCTGGTTCTCAAATGGGTGTTAATAAAATTAATTATAATCCTTTTCTTGGTAATGGTATCGGTGCAAAGAGATTTTATTATGTTGATAGGTATCGTGTACAACATTTTAAGCCTAGAGGGCCTAAGAGGTGGTTTAGGAATCCAAGAACTGTTTTGATTGTTGTTTTGGTTGGTTCTGGTGCTTTTATTACTGTTTATTATGGTAATTTAGAGACTGTACCTTATACAAAAAGAAGGCATTTTGTGCTTTTGTCAAAGACAATGGAGAGGAAGATGGGTGAGACTCAATTTGAGCAAATGAAAGCGGCTTTTAAGGGGAAGATGTTGCCTGCATTACACCCTGAAAGTGTTAGGATGCGTTTGATTGCACAGGATATTATTGATGCTTTGCAAAGAGGGTTGAAGCGTGAGCAAGTTTGGAGTGATATGGGGTATGCATCGCAGGAGAGTGATATGGCGCATGAGGCAAGTGCTCATGAGACTTTGAAGGCTTTGAGTGAGAGAGAAGAGAAAATTGAGGGGAAGTGGTATAAAGAAGATGAAATTCTTGATGATAATTGGGTTCAACAATGTAGAAAGAAAGAGAAAGGGTTGAAGGCAGATGCTTCACATCTGGATGGATTGAATTGGGAGATCTTGGTTGTTAATGAGCCTGTTGTTAATGCTTTTTGTTTGCCAGGGGGGAAGATTGTTGTGTTTACTGGATTGCTTGAGCATTTTAGAACTGATGCAGAGATAGCTACCATTATTGGGCACGAGGTATATCTATTCTATACACGTTTTTGGTATTTTAGAATTGTAGTTTATTACTATTTTTAGTGTTGGGTTGAAGATGATTGTTTTTTGTTTTGTTGGATGCTTTTTTGTTGATTAGGTCGGGCATGCTGTGGCACGACATGCAGCAGAAGGAATCACAAAGAATTTGTGGGTTGCCATTTTGCAACTCATTTTGTACCAGTTTATCATGCCTGATATTGCAAATGCAATGTCGGTTCTGTTTTTGAGGCTACCTTTCTCCCGAAGGTATGCTTCTTTTGGTAACCTTTATTTGTGTTGTTATTTACTGTATGTAAATTGTTAGTTTTGTATTCTGTAATGTTGTGGCTGGCAATATGTGCAGGAATATTTCATGTAAGCTAAGAAAACACTGGGAATCAAGCAATTTCAACATTATTGTTATTGATTCTGGCGTAATAGCATGTAGTTTAAGTGTGCATAACATTGTTATTAGCTCTTAGTATAAGCACTTAATATAGATGTATTCTTAGGTAATATTTGATAGAGAATACAGCAGGTGTAATTTGATTTTGTTGAAAGAAATTCATCATTTCCTTTACTAGGAGATTCAGGATCCATCCTGCTGGATTTTTCCTAGTGGAACAAAGATCCATGTAGATCAGAATGACGTATCATGTATGTGGGTGGCAAGTGGCTTTTGTGCTTTCAACCTAGTACAGTTTGTGAGATGTATGGATCATAACAGATTATATGGATTTGATAGTCCCACCTGAGTTTAGCTGTTCATTGGACTGGTCTCAGGGAGATCGAATTATGTGTCTCTAATTTTGCCCAACAGTAACATGCACAGACAGCAGCCAACACTTACATCACATTCAATACTGCTTCGAAAGATTATTGATCTCTGTAAAATCATGCAACACTTTCTGAAATCTAAATATATTCAGAGGATGGTAGAAAACCAGAAAGTACATGGCATCTAGTGAAGCCCTTGGTTTGTGTGATTCTGTGAAGAGCACCCATACATCCTACCCATCTCTTTCTAATTGTTGTTTGCTTGCTTTCAGTGCAATGGATCTTTCTTGCATCTCTCCCTCTCATCTTAGATATTTCCATCCTCTTCGAAGTTTAAGAGCCCAAGGTGGATGGTGCCACAATATTATAATTTCTAGAGGCTTAAAGATTAGCTTCACCTTAGTCTGGGCACCAATTCAATTCCCCTTGTATCTTGGATTATCACTGTTTACAAATTGACAAGATCATCAATGAGACCGAACAATTTACTTTTATTTTTCTGGCTATGACTGGTACATGCAGTGGGCAATGAAATCATATCATGCTTTCTAATTTCTCTAGATAATTCTTGTTGTGTGTTTATCTGAAACTAACCTCAGTATATTCTATCCAGTAGAAGGTACAATAGTAATGTAAATCTGGTCTGCTGCAAGATCTCACACATTCCAATGTCTTTTGTTTCAGGATGGAGATTGAAGCAGATTACGTTGGATTATTATTGATGGCTTCTGCAGGATATGATCCTCGCATAGCACCTAGAGTGTATGAGAAATTGGGAAAGCTCACTGGAGATTCAGCACTCAGAGATTATCTTTCTACCCATCCATCTGGAAAGAGGAGAGCTCAATTGCTTGCCCAAGCTCAAGTCATGGAAGAAGCACTTCATATTTACAGAGACAGGATAGCAGGACGTGGGGATGAAGGTTTTTTCCTTTAAAGCAGCACCAATATCCAGTAAGTATACACTGGAAGTAGCAGCTGGGAAAGAACAGAGCTTCACTTTTGATATGCTTCTCTCTCACCTTACAGTGCAAGGCTAAGCTTGCGAGTTGATCTTCTTTTCATCCTGAACCCTTTCTTGTATTTCTGGCAACTGTAATTACCATCCATTCCATGAGGATAAATAGCTTTGTATTGATTCCTTACCTTTTCTTTGTGATCTGATATAAGTTTCTTATATGCTTACTTGTTTATCCCTACACTTCTGCTTCTCTTTTCTGATTGCTGCCTAGCAAAACACAAACTGCATCAAGTGGAGATCTGGGCTAAATAACCCAGCTTTATGTTTATTCAACCATTTAATAAAGTCTCTTTTTTGTCTTTTGAGGATCTATCAGTCTATGAATTATCATTTGCAAAAGCCCTCGGCAATTTCAACATATATGGACAGATTAGTTACCTGGTGTCAAAGCGGCTTTGTTCTTGTGAGGATTACCAAATTGCATGGGAGAAATTGTAATGAAGTCTGGGACAGATCCTTCACTAGCACTGCTCCAGCATGTGGCTGCTATTTAAAGCAGGCTTCGGTCCTTGCAGACATTTTCCTAATGTGGTCTCTGCATCCAGTTTCCTTCCAATTTTCCTTTGATTATTGAAATGAGTCTTGATTTGTGCTTTCTTCGGTCCTTGCAGACATTTTCCTAATGTGGTCTCTGCATCCAATTTCCTTCCAATTTTCCTTTGATTATTGAAATGAGTCTTGATTTGTGCAAAATACCGTGCCCACGTTTTATGACAACTGTAAATTGGACAGGAGGATCATATTGAAAAATTTTCTTGAATATCTACCAACTAAATAAAAAAAGTAGCAGGCTATAGCATGATTGATCTTGATGATTTTGTTCATGAGTTATCAGAAACAGCTTCCCCAGATGTTGTGATGGAGGGAAATAGTTTGGGTCTTGACTGCATAAATAACGAGATGAGGATTGAAGGTGTATTGTTGCAACATGCAACTGATTCTCCAATGACTGATTTCCTGATAATGGGAACATTTTGATAAGATGCCAAAGGAGCCACAGATTTGCTTCTGGTATGGTGAAATGTACTAGACAATCTGAGAATTTTCTCTGCAGAATCCATCTATCCTGGTACTGTATAAAAATTCCATTTTGCCATGTCTCTCATATGCTGGCAATCTTTGTTGTTGACCTTTTTGTCCACGTAAATATTTCTCTCCATGCATGTTGTAGGGTTGGTGTGTAAAAGGAATCTGGATCCCATTATTTTTGTTAAATCTCTGCATGTAAAGCCAGGCTTGTGTTCAGCTAAAGCAGGCGACTAGGTCCAGGACCAATTTGATAATCATATCCATTGATAAGTACATATAAATATAAAAAACAAGTTTCTAGTTTGAACATTATTTGATTTATCAATTAATTACAGGTAAAACAAAAGACATCGTTCTCACAAGTTGGTCCCAATGAAACTCTCGATGTAAGAAACAACCCTAATAGTAGTCAAGAAGCATGGAAGACTTGATATTTCTTATTTGAAGTTCTCTTGGTTTCTCCATTCAACATCTTTCAGGATGAGTACACTTCTTTTTGCTTCAGGCGTGCTCATTCTTCTTGTGGGATTTTATGTCTCTCCCTCTATTGTCTTAGGCCTAATAGGAATACCGATAGTTTTTGTGATAGTCTTTGCATTGAAGTATCTTGTATTTTACATAAAGGAGTCGATCTTGGAGGATCAAAAGCCTCCAATTGCTGGTCCAATTCTAAATTACCTTGTACACTTCAATAGACATTTCGATTATCAAACATCTATTGCTAAGAAATATAGCACTTTTCGTCTGATTACGCCTTCGCATAGTGAAATTTACACGGCTGATCCCCTTAATGTTGATTATATACTGAAAACCAAGTTCTCCAATTACGAAAAGGTGTCAGGCACTTGTTATTATCTTAGACTTTATCAGTTTGTTATGGAAATTAACAGTGCAATTTGGCTGTCATGATGTTGCAGGGTGCCTATAAATTATAATTATGGGATAATGAGAGATCTATTTGGTGATGGAATTTTCGCAGTAGATGGACATAAATGGCGTCACCAGCGGAAGCTTGCAAGCTATGAATTCTCAACAAGAGTTCTGAGAGATTTCAGTAGTGCTGTTTTTCGGGCTAATGCTGCAAAATTAGTTTCAAAGATTACAGTTGCAGCAACAGCTTTGAAGAGCATAGATTTGCAGGTATCTGTCCTGCTACAGGTGGCAAATTTCTTATATTACTGTGGTTAGTTATTGTAAAAGAAACATCTTAATTCAAAATTAATAAATGATATATATTATTTCTTAACACATATCTTTAAGTGAAATTTCTTCGAGATTGAAACTTGCATATGCTCCTATTATCTTATGCTCTTATGATCGTGTGGTCATTAAAATACTATATCATATTAAAAATTATCTCAATTAAAAAACTTAAACTATTACAAACAACAGAATCAAAGTTTTTTACTTGAATTTTCTTGACAATATTCAGTTTGATATATTTAAGAAATTATAGCTGGAGTAATGCCTCGATAAGTAAATACCACCTGCTATTTTGGAGACCCAAGAAGTTCCATTTTGGAGATAGACAGAGACAGATTCAGCATAAGCTACATGTCTCAGAACTTCCTTTGTAGCCTTCCTCTACAAAACAAGAGGAAAGGATGTATACAGCATGGAAAGGGTGTTAGATGTTCTTAAAGTTTAATTCCAAGAACAATATAGATCAAATTAGTTTATCAATCAACTGTAACTTATACTATTTAATGATTTATTTTTTTTGCAGGATATGCTAATGAAATCGACCTTAGACTCAATATTTAAAGTGGGATTTGGGTTTGAGCTGAATGCTTTGTCTGGCTTGGATGAATCTGGAAGCAGGTTCACCAAAGCCTTTGATGACTCTAATAGTATCGTATTTTGGCGATATGTTGATCTAATATTGGAGCTCAAAAGATTCCTTAATTTTGGTTCAGAAGCCTCTCTTAAGCAAAATATCAAAGTCATCAATGATTTCATTTTCGAATTGATTCGGTGCAAGAGAGAGCAGATGAAAACTGGAAAGCTTGAAGCAAGTAAACTTTTATTTTGATAGTGATACATGCAGCTTTTAATTTAGCATACTTGACTGTTTCTTGGTAAACAGGGAGGGAAGGAAGATATTCTATCAAGGTTTTTGTTGGAGAGTGAAAAGGATCCAGAGAACATGACTGATCAGTATTTAAGAGATATAACTCTCAATTTCATAATAGCTGGAAAAGACACATCTGCAAATACACTTGCATGGTTCTTTTACATGCTCTGTAAACATCCTCTAGTTCAAGAGAAGGTTGTAAAAGAAGTCAGAGAAGCAGTTGGAATTAAGGAAAGTATGTCTGCTGATGAATTTTCGAAATTGATGACTGAAGAAGCCCTGGACAAGATGCAATACCTTCATGCATCTCTGACAGAAACTCTCAGACTCTATCCAGCTGTTCCTCTGGTAAAATATTTGACAATAGTTTCTCCCACAAACATAAACTCTCAGACTCTAAGTAGCTCTGTCATTGCCATGGTGGAACTGCATAATTTCTTGTATTTTAGCTTAGTTATGGAGGCTTGTCAAGTACTTTTACATATGCTTCATTAAATATACATCCAAAACCATAGTTGCATGATACTCCACTGAGGTTTCTCAAAGACAATTGGATTGGATGCATGAATACCAGTTAGGATTCTTATTTTAATTCTGCACAACTTGTTTGATTTTCTTAAAGTAGTAATAATTTTCTCAATTCACTTGGGAGTTGTTTGTATTTCCTCCAAATGCAGGATGGAAAGAGTGCTGCAGAGGATGAGATTCTTCCTAATGGCTTCAAGGTGAAGAAAGGAGACGGCATAACCTACATGGCTTATGTGATGGGAAGGATGAAAAACATTTGGGGAGACGATGCTGAGGAATTTCATCCAGAACGATGGCTTCATGATGGCATCTTTCAACCAGAAAGTCCTTCCAAATTCACGGCAGTTCATGTTAGTAACATTAAACCTATCAGTTTACTTGTGTTGCAATTTCTTGATGCATCTAATCTGCCTTTTCTTTCTGTAACCATTCTTAGGCTGGCCCTCGCATTTGCCCAGGGAAGGAATTTGCTGACAGGCAAATGAAGATCTTGGCTGCTGTTCTCCTCTACTTCTTTAGGTTCAAACTTGTGGATGCGAGGAAGGAAGCTACATATCGAACAATGTTTACCCTTCACTTAGATAAAGGGCTACATCTATATGCATCTCCAGGCTGTAAAACTCACGTGTTAAGTGTGTGCTAATGTTTTCTTCTTTGCCTTTTGAGATTGTGATTGCGGTTCAAAATACTTTTCGTTTAAAAATATATTAAAATAATTTTTTTTTTAAAAAAAATTAATTTTGAAATCAGCACATCAAAACGATCCAAAAATATAAAAAAAAATTAACAAAAAAAAATTGAATTTTTTGAAAACACGGGTTGACCCGCGTTTCCAAACGGGGTCATTCCGTTTGTTCTTTTGCATTTGCGGTGTAAAAAACACAGTTTGGTGTTTGGTAATACACCAAATTGCGTTTTATACTGTGAGGCTCATCAAAAAATTGAGTTTGAAACGTAATTTTTGTGAAGCAGTTTTTACATGTTTTTTTAACTGAGTTTTGTAAAATTCTGTTTATTTTTGCGTTTTGAAAACATTTTTTTCAAAATTTAAATTTTATTTATTTTTTTCTTTACTTCAAATTATATTTTTTTTGTATTTTCAAATCATTTTGATGAGCTGATATCAAAAATAATTAAAAAAAATAAATTATTTTAATACATTTCCAAGTAAAAAGCACTTTTAAAAAGCAATCACAACCAAACATTTTATACATGTTTTTTGCTGCACATAAACCTCAACCACAGTTTTTACCAAATACATATCTAAATCCACCTAACAACACCTAACTATATTTTTTTTAAAACTTATTTTTTTAAAATTATTAACATAAAAACTACCTCAAAAACAAAACATGAACAAGTGGAATATAAAATATAAACTAGACCGAGGTCTACCTACTTAAAAGTGTTGAATATAATGCTTATTGCAGCATGTTCATGTTCATTGCTTCTCTATCAGAATCACATGTGTAGGAAATTCATAACCTCACAGGTTTTGGAAAGAACATTTGAACCTCATGAACCATTCCGGGAAGGGACAGCACCTTCTTCAACATTCTTGAGACCATCCTCAACCTTGTTCTCTCCTGATGCCTTAGCTGTGTCATAGGAGGCATGCAATCCAAATAGAAAGTAGTATACCAACAAAAATCCAGTCCATGCAGCAAATCTTATAAATGATTTCTTATCTATTGATCCCAAAAGGAAAATGTTGATGAGAATTGAAGCAGATGGTAGCCATGGCACCAACGGAACACCCCATAATTTTGGATCCCTTGCTTGTGGAACAAGAAGCTTGAGTGCTAAAGTAGCACAGAACCATAATGGTATCGTGATCACATACCCAAGCCAACTATCTTCATCAGCAGTACCCCAAAAAACAGCCGTTGCTATTGAAGAACCAAGAATGGCCACAATGCACATGATGAGCTTGACGCGATTTTCTTGTGTTGTGATACCACTAACATAGTAGCGGCGCACGAGAAGAGCCAAAGCCACAAGCATGAAGATAAACAATGTGGAGATGGAAAGAAGGTTGGACAGAATATCAAGCTTGGTGAAAAAGCCAACGATAGCAGTTGCAGCAAGCATGACAATAGTGGCATTTACCGGGGTGCCAGTCCTCTCATTAACGTGAGCTAACCAAGGTGGCATCATGTGAGTGCGTGCAATATGTGTGAGATACCGCGCCTGCCCTACAGCAGAAACGAGCAGAACTGTTGTCATGCCTTTCAATGCACCAGCTGCCACAACGTACTTAGCCCAACCCCAACCTACGGTTTCGAATGCTACTGAAAATGGGGCATCCTCATCAATCTTCTTGTACGGTACCATTAAGCACAATGTTACTGCCATCAAACAATATGCTATTGTAGTTATGGACATTGAGCCAACGAGACCGATCGGGATATCTCTAGCAGGGTTCCTGGTTTCTTCTGCCATAGTGGCAACAGCGTCAAATCCAATATAAGCAAAGAAGAGCACAGCTGAAGCCACAAAAATACCACGGGCTCCATTGGGAGAAAAATCAGCGTAATTTTTCGTGTCTGCTTTGGCAAGACCAGCAACAATGATGAAGAGGATCACGACAACATGGATGATGGAAGCAACATAATTGAAGCGTGACGAGCCCTTGGTACTAAGGACCGCAAGGACACAAATGGCAGCACAAACAAAAACAGATATGGGATCAAGGTGGCCATAGTCCTCGGGAAGGCTGTGGGCTATGATTCGGAAGTCATCTGGTTTGTGGTTGCAAAGAGTGGCAAAGTAGGATGTCCACGACCTAGCAACAGCAGCACCACCAATGACATACTCAAGTATTATGTTGCCAGCAGCAATGAAGGCCATGAAGTCACCTAGCTCTACCCTCAAATAAGCAAAAGAACCACCTGCAAGGAAAACATCAATCTCAAGAACTTTCAATGTCTTGTTATATATTGCACAAACCTAAGAATGTCCATGTTTGGTAGCTGATGAGACCTAAACATTATTAAACACTACATACGTAGTATTGGCACCCCTGTTAAGTAAACTAACATTTTTACTCAGGTGGATTAGAAAAGAACTAGCGGCTTAACCATTGAATGATTAAGGTGCTCGCTACCATAATCTTAATTAAGTCATGAATAACTACACCATTTCTAATGAAAAAATTAGGCAAATCTGTATATACCAACATCCAAACACCCCCACAACTTTCAAGTAATTTTCATAGACATTTCCTATGATCTTTCCCCACTTTGAGAAACTCCCTCTATTACGTTTTGCTTAGATTATCCTTTAGAACCCATGTAACTATAAGACATGTACATATGAATGCGCTACCATATTAAAATGAGGTGATTAAGTTAGATATCAGTTATTTTTCAAAGTATTTTTTACTGAGAAAAGTATTAAAATAATATTTTTATATTTTTAAAAATTATTTTTGATATTTACACATTAAAATAATCTAAAAATATAAAAAATTAAATTAATAAAAAAGATTTCAAACACATTAGCAAAAAGGTTACAAGTGGATAATTGTATTTTACGTAATTATCTAGAGGCCATAACCATGAAAATGCTGTTACCCATAGCAACAAGGAAAAGAAAAGGAGTCAAACTTGGTAACCAATTGAAAGGTCAGCAAATGCAAATATCTGCCTAACTGTTCCTTGCATTGACAAACATCGATCATCAAGAAGTCAAGATATACAAGTTGAGGGCAGAGATGGACCCTTAACTACAGTTTTATGTCGGCTATTTTAAGGAAAGGTCAAACGTTGTCGTAACCATCAAAGAGTGATTTCAATCATCTCTTTCACACTGTGATTTTATAAGATATATACAGTTTAAACAAAAAATTAAGACCATACGCTATTAGACAACAGAATAAGTTTGTAAAAGGTGCAACATTTCATATCAAATTGATTTTTCTTAGCCTATACTACATTATTTTCTAACCCAAGATCCCCTAGTGCCATGTATTCCAAGTAATACAAGAGTGAGTTTGCTTGTGCTAGCTGCCATCTAATAATAATTATGAAAGGTCAACCAAACTCTAATAAGTTGTATATGGATTGAAGTCCAATTCATGTAAACTTGGAGAGCATGATATGATTAAACTCCTAGTTTGCTTTTGATTACTATTCTAAATTATAAAAATTAAATATTATATAGCTTTGTCCGTTCGCGCTATAGTTTTAAAATGAATTTTTATTTTTTAAAAATATAAAATACATTTATGTTACTGTGTTTCAACTATTTTCATCTCTTCTGTTAGTAATTGAAAGCTACACTGACTTTCTAATAATAATTAAATTGAGCAGCTATAATGGGCATAGTGTAAGACAAGCATATCCATAAAATCATAGTTTGGAAGGGTGAAATTAAAGAAAAAAAATCTTAGAGGGACTAAAACTTAAATTTTTTTATTTTAAGAAAAAATCTAATTCATTGAAGAAAGGGGGCTGAAAGAAAGATTTTCTTTGCAGGCTACAGCCCCGGCCAGCCTCCCAATCCCGCCCCGGCATAAAATTAGACTAGCAAGCACAAATGTATAAAAAAATTAAAATTAAAATTAAAATTAAAAATATTAAGAAAGAAAACAATATGCAAAGGTAGGAGAATAACACATACCTGCAACGGGAATTTCCACGGCAAACTCAGTGTAACAGAAGACAGAAAGCATGGCAGAAACGCCGGAAACAACGTAAGACAAGACAACTGCAGGGCCAGCATGTTCTTTAGCCTCAAGTCCTGTGAGCACGAAAATGCCAGCACCGATTACAGCACCGATGCCAAACCATATGAGATCCCACCAAGTAAGGTTTTTCTTCATCTCATGGTCACTTCTGGATTTGATCTCATGGAGCTCGGTCGAGTCCAAGGATCGAGTCAGGAGCCTGTCCTTGAATCTCATGGGAGTTTCTTTAAGTGCTTGAAGATAATTTCCAATGCTTTGAAACGATTCCTCAGGCAAGAAATCGTTCTTTGTACAGCTGCATCCACATCCCCTCCTCCTCCTCATCCCCTCTTGGTCTCCACCTTCTTGATGACCCCCATGAAAATTGCCGCCTACCATCTTTGTTCCTAAGAAAACGAAAAAAAAACATATAAAACCATGATAATTGAACACGAACAAAACAAAAACACAGAGAGAATTGAAGAGTTAATCACCTGATTAAAACTAATTAAGGGGTGGAGAAGAGAATTAGAGAAGATGGGAATGGTTTCTCTCTCTCTCTATTTGTAGTGCAAGGCAGTAGAAGATGTATAAATGGATTCTTTCACCGGCTATGGGCAGTGATATATATCCACTAAAGGTTGACCGACTCACAGCTAATACGTTACTGGCAATCTCTCCCACTTTCCAAGTTTTTTTTTTAAAAAAAACGGAATTGATTATCTTGAGATGGAATCTGAATCTCCCAGAAAAGGAAAAAAAAGGGTGGAATCTGAGTGATCTTGCAAGGGAGGAATTGAGGTTTAATAAACTAGGAAAGTCCTACGCAAGTAGGAGAATAATAGTGATGTTTGCGATATACATTAGAACCTATGGATGTGGGCTGTTCTGATCTCACGTTCACATTGCTTGTGTTGATCCGAATTTCATGCCACATTAATCTAATCTATTATACAGGGTTTTTGAATAAGGGTAGCACACGTTATTGATACATGCTGGCCTTTTCACACACACGCTGTCAAACATGTTTTTCTAAACGTGAAAGAAAAAAAATACGAAGATGATCTTATCCTATATTTTTAAAATATTGAGATTATGATTTATTTGATAATATTATTTTTTTAAATAATGATATATTAGATTGATTCAGATCAACTCGTAACTTGAATTGTGAGATTATAATAATCCCGTAAAATACAAATCAAATCAAATTAAAAAGTTTAATTTCAGATGAAAATAAAAAACAAATATTCAACTAAAAAAAGATCCCAACAAAAGCTAATCGAGTAAACTTAGGAGAAAAAGTCAAAGTCATGACCCGAGTAATAAGGACAAAATTCCTCTATGAAAAACAAATAAAAAAAATACAAAGATTGGTTCCTAATAAACTCATTATTGAAGTCTAAAATTAAAAAAAATAAGTTTTTTTAATAAAAAAACTTAATTTAACCCGTTAAATTTATC
>Ga0307517_10004636_pt1 | contig 21053 bp, 11 predicted proteins | sample 23_EM_MG_FD_194515 | JGI IMG/M metagenome (GOLD analysis project Ga0307517, IMG submission 194515) | Populus trichocarpa ectomycorrhiza microbial communities from riparian zone in the Pacific Northwest, United States - 23_EM | ecosystem: Host-associated > Plants > Roots > Unclassified | place...
TAATTTTAAACAAAAAAATAAAAAATTAGAGATAGAGAGAGAGAGATCCAGACTCAAACCTCACGAAATAGTGTTGGATGATAAGGCATTTGCTCGAACCAGCTTGCTTGCTTGTTTACTTCAATAATAATTGGATAGCATGTAGGATACGCTATCGAACTGAACCGTTTGAATCCACGAACGTACCATGTAACTGGGAAAGACAAATGTAGACCCATAAGTCCATAACATGTCATGGGCACTGTACATTGGATGTCTAATCACACGGGTTGCTAAGAAGAAGAGGAGGAAAAATAATAACCATCTAGATGATGGTCCAATGGTAAAAACTTGAAATTAAGAGATTTGTTTTTTTTGTGGTCTCAGATTCGAGCTCTATGGTTGCTCATATGATGGCCACTGGAGGCTTACATGGTCGTTAACTTTAGAGCCCGTGGAATTAGTCGAGGTCCGCGCAAACTAGTCCGGACACCCATGTTAAACTAAAAAAAAAATAATAATAATAAAATGATTTGATTTTTATTTAATCCAAGCCAGATTTCGGATTGAAACTTTTTTCACTCAAATTCAGTTGTGATACAAAATAATAGCTTTGATGAATTCAAGATTAAAATTATATGAAATACATTTAAGTTTATTTTTATTTTAGTGAAAGCATGAGTTTTTCAAAATTATCACGTTTTTAAAAACTAAGGGCTAATCATGACTGTATATAAATGGTAGCATTACCCTGTAACCTGGGATATTTAGGAGCGGTTTGTTTTTATAGTTAAAATTGTGTTTTATGATTATTTTAAAAAATAAATTTGTTAAAAATTATTTTTTTTGTATTTTATATCATTTAATTTGATGTACTGATATCAAAAATAATTTTTACTAGAAGTTTCTAAACATATTTTTCCAATTTTTTTTTTATAATTTCATGTTAGTTGGAGTTCAAAAAGGTTAAAGAAGATGCAACACTTTTTTTTTTATTGAAACAAAAAATAAATTTGACTTATCAAGATATAATTAACCTTGTATTATCTTTTTTATATTTTTTTGATCATGAATTAAAACTCGTTTGGGTGCGTGTTCATTTCAATAATATTAATATTTTGTATTGTATTTTTATCAAACTTAATCTTTTAATTTTTTTTTTTTATATATATAAATTTTATAAGATGTCATGCTTCACTAGTAAAGCCAACAGACTTTGAGACTTTGACAGTAGTCGGAGCAATAATAAAAGTTAAGAAATAAAAGCTTTAAGATGAAACTAAAAAAAAAACTAATATAAAAATCATGTCCAAACTTCTCTATAAGTTAAAAAAAAGTACATGGACAACTATCTAGGTGATCATCCAGTAATAAAAGCTTGGGACCATAAAACCTTGATCGATTTAAAATACGATCAAGGTAGGCTTGAAATAAATTATGACGCCAACTTGCCAAAAAAAGAAGAAGAAGAGAGATTTAAGGATTAGTTGAAATAAATGATGACGCCAACTTGCCAAAAAAAAAGAAGAAGAGAAATTTAAGGATTAGTCGAGATGCGCACAAACTGGTCCGGATACTCACGTTAAACTAAAAAAAAAAAATACATGGACGCAGAAGAAATGAAGTGTTAGAGATAAATGCTCTAGGAAGCGCAGAGTTAATGATTAAAGAGATAGTATACATGGCAAAAACAAAGCATAATCAATATCTCAAGCATGAACTATGGCAAGCAATTTAAACTCGAACATTAGCTCGGGTAACCACCCAATACCTAATCTAGTTAAAAATTGAGAGATTTTTTAATTAAAAATTAGATTTGAAATCAAGTTAAAAAAAATAATTGTATGAAAGGTCAACTCAATGCAAAATCATGTTAAAAATCAGACCTTTTGTTTTGTTGAGAAATTAATTTTAACAAGCATTAATGACAATGAATCGGGTAACACGACTGCACATGTATACTGCCTATAAAGTAATTGCTCTAGAAAAAAGTAACAACATTGTCAAACTTTGTATGAATTTTTATTTGAAGCATGATTTTTTTATGTTTTTAATGTATTTTAAAATTCCTTATGATTTTATGATTTTACGATTCGTTTTTACGATCCGAGTTTATTTTATATTTTTCGTGTCATGTCAAAAATGTATTTTTAACAACCAAGCTAATGACAATGAATCAAGTAAAATTCTAATTGAAACGAAATCAAGTTAGTTTAAAAACTTAATAATAATGTGTTTATGATACTAAAATAAGTTAAACATTGAACTCCTTACTTGGTTAATTGAAAGCATAAGATTCTAGTTATTCATCAATAAAGAAATCCCAAACTTTATGACGAAAAGCTATTAAAAAACAAATATTTCCTTCATACTTATTTTAATCATTTTACTAATTTAGCAGAGCTTTCTTCGAGAACATCCTTAAATCTCTCTTCTTCTTCTTTTTTTTGGCAAGTTGGCGTCATCATTTATTTCAAGCCTACCTTGATCGTATTTTAAAATAGGAGTGATTATTTTTAGTTTGGTTTGGTTTTATTAAAAAAAAACAACTGAATCAAAATTTTTTTTTTTAAAAAAAACAAAACCGAACCGAAACCGGTTAAAAAACTGACCGGTTTTGGTTTGGTTCAGTTTTTTTGGACAAAAACTGGTTCAAATTGGTTTGGATCGGTTTTGCTGATTTGGCTCGATTTTTTTCGGTTTGGGTTCAGTTCGGATTGGTTTTTTCAGTTTCAGGCTTATAAAACCGAAAGCGAACCAAACTGGTCGATTTTTTCAAAATTTTAATTGGTTTTTTTTTACGGTTTGGTTTTTTCAGTTATTTTTTTTTAATTTTCTTAATTTAATTGGTTTTTAAATTTTTTTACCCACCTCTATTTTGAAGGCCATCAAGATCCATAACATCTTCAGTCCTATTTGATTATTATTATTATTATTATTGTTATTATTTTGCTTTTTACTTCAACAGTCTTCAAACTCCTCTGTTACTTTTATTTTTGTAACGAGGTTTGGAGGCCTACCACATTTGACATTGAGACCAACTATATAACATTTAAATAATTTCATAGTAATTTTTTTTTTCAGTTGAAAGTTTAGTTACGAGGTCCATTATGTTAGGACAACCACTAAGTAGTTGGTTTCTCTTTGATTTGTAAGGATACAACAACTATGTTCATATCTACCCAAGTCAGTAAAAATGAAACAGATTGAATTACTTCAATATACGTACCCACACTTTGGCAAAATATTTCACTGATTTTTTTAAATCTCATCAGAATTTTCATTAAAAAATCAAATAATAAATATATCTTGTTTTTTGTAGAAAAAAATTGATTTTAATTTTAATTATGAATTCCAGAAGAAATAAGAAAAAAATGAATTACACTAAATTAAATCCTCATTAGAAATTTGTTAGCATTCTGTAGGAAACTCCGTAACTTCTTATGAAAATTATAGTAGTGAACATTCACTTATAAATGATTAAACTAGAATATAAGATACAGAATCTTGGTACAATATTAATCTCAAAGTTTTTCCAAGTTATTGTCAAATTTATCTCTAAAAATGTTATTATAGTTATTAAATTTAATTCGAGAATTAAATTTAAAATATACCTAAATCATTGTTAATCCATATTAATTATTTTTATTAAATTTATTTTTTAATATTAAACTGGTGAAATCTGATTAACCAAATCAACCATTTAGCTAGTTTAATTAAAGTTTTAGCTCAAATCATGCTCCAAATTTCCTATGTCAGCATGCACAGGTCGGGCTTGGTTTTACAAGAGTATGAGCAAATATTTGCATAGGGACACAAACAACAAGAACCAAGAACCTATAAGAGTTTGTTAAACTTAGTTTGGGATCCGACCCTGTGTAAGGCTTGAATTACGATATATATATATATAAAATACATTATTTTATTCTTTAAAAAAATATTATTGCTTTTGACCTGGTTAGATTCTAACGAAACCCGTGAGTTTGATGATTCAACCCGCCGAGCCATTTAATAATTATGAAGACGAGTCATTTTACCGTACTCTTGAGTAGGACAGCTGTCAACGAGGTCCCTATTACAATCCACGGACAAATTCGTACGAAACCGATTCCAAAGAAGACCTCCCACGTGGCAAACAGCAACAGCAAGTATAATAACTCACCGTCAAGAGCTAGTCCCAAATTCCAGCATATCGAAATAAATATGCTGACATGGCCACGGTGATCCCCGGTGAATGCTAGCTGATGTGTCAGATAGGAAGGTGGTCAGGCACGTGACAGACCGACCGACAAGAGACGAGGAGGGCGCATTACATGATTTTTTTAAAAACAATTTTTTTAAAATTAATTATTTTTATATTATTTTGATATATAATATTAAAAATAACTTTTTTAAAATAAAAAAAATATTATTTTAATATATTTTTAAACAAAAAAATAATTAAAAAAACAACTATTTACACAGTAATCACCCTACTGTGAGCCTTAAAAGCTCTCCCACTCTCTCTGTTTTGCAACACGGAATACAGTGAGAGAAAATATGGAATCAGTTAATAGCGGTTATAGATGTGGGGGTGGTTAATATTAGAAGGTTAATTGACTTAACTAGAGTTAAAATAGATGGTTAAATGAAGTTAGGCTAGAGTGATTTTACGCTTGAATTTTTTGCTATAAAAAAGGGGCTGAGCTGCACTTCTTCCCTGTCTTCATTTATTCTTCCTCATCAGTAGACAGTAGGAGGAGGAAAGCTATAGAGACAGAGAGAGAGAGAGTCCGCGTTTGTGTATTTTGATTCAACAATGGAGGTTTCGCTGAGAAGCTTTTGTGTACGGACAATGCTGGTTCTGGTTGTGCTTATCAGTGTAAACGCTGCGGAGGAGAAAGACGAGCAAAAATTGAGGTAAATTTTGATGAGAATTCGTTCTAGTAGTAGTGATTAATGGAAAACAGAGGTGCATGTTTTCTCAAAGGTTGATCGATCGCTTGCTTAAAGCAATAGAATTCTCCTTAGTTCTTCATTTCTAGCTCCAAATTGTTCTCCATAGATGAGAATTTCCTCTTTGCTTATCTGTCTTGTGCATTGAATTAATTAAGAAGAAAAATGTGAGTGGTGTAGGGTTAATTCGTTAATCAATGCAGATTTATGATTTGTTTATTTATTCTATCAGGTTGAAGGAAACGCAAGAGTTGTTGAGCTCAAAGAACTCGTCAATGGCGGACTGGTGAGTTGACAGAGCGGTTAGAATTTCATCAGGATCCACGTTGAAAATGGTGGAACTTGGGCCGTTGGATGAATTTCGCGCTGAATTTATCTGACTTCCATAAATTTAAACCATTGAGATCGTTTCGTGAAAATAAATCTGGACCGTTCGTTGATTTTGTTATATTACTTAGATTTGTTGGAATCGCACGCCTTCTTTTCCCAATTCTCGAGAAACTAATTAAGTTCGCTGCATAATTTATTGCTCATTGGATTTTTTCAATTTACGAAAATGACCTCATTCACGGTCATGTAATGTAAATTTACTACGAAATCCATTGATCAAGCTGTAACTATATAGAAGAGATAAATATTAAAAAATAAATTATATTTGAATTCATAAAACATGATAATAATATCTTATTCTTAAAAATCATTTTGTTTTTATTTTTTAACATATCTTTTCTGTATTATAAGTATTTATATTTTTAGCACCGTAGAATCTCTCGTTAAATTAATTAGTAACTAAGAAGTGAAAAATATATATTTTGAATTAAAATTCAGTCTTATTATTTTTTTTTCCAGGTATGATGATGCATGGAACGAGCATACTATGGAGGATCCGGAGGAAGTTGCGGCAATGGTTGACGAGTGAGTGTGTGTTTCTCTGTTCTTTTTTATTCGATCCCCTCTTCTATGAGAATTATTACGAGCCAATCTAAAGCCTGCTAAGCTATTAATTTATTGGGAACATGGCATTCCATTTCCATAAATCTCGTGATTTCATTGAATAATTCTTATTAGAGAGCTAGAAAGAGATCACATGACTGTGCATATTTAAAGAGAACACATGCGGATGTCATTTTCACCCACTGGTGTTGAAATTCTAGTCAAACACAAAAGAGTCAATGAATAAGTAGTCATTATAGGCTCCATCATATTTGTTAAACTAATGGGTTGATACAGAAAACTTGGAACTCAAAGCCTAACCCAAGCTAAATCTCAGGTTAAATATAAAAAGGCATTGAATCAGTTAATATTTTCAGGGTTTTATTGATCCAATCAAATCAACATTAAAAACATTTTTAAAAAATATTTGTTTTTTTAAAATTAATTTTTTTAGTGTTTTTTATTATTATTTTAACATGTTGATATTAAAATAAATTTTAAAAATAAAAAAATTATTTTAATATATTTCTAAAAAAAAAACAATATATTGAATCCAACCTTGTATTGGCAACTTGTTTGGCTTCATCTATGCTAATTATAGCTTGCTGGCTATGCGTTTTTGGTTCTTTATTATAACTACAAGAGGCTCTAAATTATTTTTAATGAATATACATACCATTTATGGCTTGATGATTAATCAACCACCATGTTCTCTACTGTTGCAATCTTTCCACCTTTTAATCTTGCTGCCAGTTTATGCACATGCCTATGTCCTGATCAGATCCGAGCATCACGCCCTTAATTTATTTCCTGCCTCTTCTTTACCTATCCAAATCTCATTCGCAAGTACACTAGCTTTATGTGCCTATATCAAGTGACTACGTAATGTGATTCTTATCTCCGGATAATAAAGTGGTCTTCTAAATTTTTTGAGTTCGAGTGTGCATTAAACTCGCAACTCGCCGTGTTGGTTTTTATTTTTTTAAAAAAAACCTAAGCTGTTTTATATTCTATATGATAAAAAAAAAATCTATAGAAGATGCCATTTAGCACACTGCCTTTTGCTGTACTAGATTGCAGGATATCTAGCACACCAATCCCTTTTGATGATAGAGTGCATATCTTTTGTATTGAGTCCTCTGATTTTACTAATAAGCTAGTTTCTTGAATCAAATTGTGAGTGCTACTTCGCATTATTTATATATTGGATATTTGGATTCCACTTCCAGTGCTACCTGCCACTAAATTCTAAAATCAATGTCACTCAAGTTCTCTGTCAAACTTCAGAGATAGAATGCTGTTTGTATTCTTTCACACCATTATAAATTCATAAATCTTTCCAATTAGGGCAAAACTCACGGTTTACTCGACTGTAATAATTTCCCAGCCTTGTAAGAAAACCAGGTGGGGGAAGACAACTTAAATTTTGCTCCCATTGTCCAGCCTGGCAGTAGATACAAAGCACATAGCACAGATCTGGTTTCATACCATATGTTTTTATCCGAGTCTTTTTGTAGTTCCAGCAGCTGCTCCCTTTATTCAATAGGGCCACCACGAACTCAATAAATGACCACATTTTTACTGTCCACCGACACAGTAGGTACCCGACAGGAATTAGGTTCCCCAATTTTGCATTTATTTCTTACACAGCACAATGAGGGAGAGAAAATCACAAACTTTTCCGTATGCTCCGTATACATTTCCCATCACATGGCCTACATGTTGAAGTGTGACAGCAAGAGTTAACTTCCAAGTGACTGATTAAATTTTGACACTACGTTGGTTTTGTGACTTTGAACACATTAATGTTGTTACAGAAAGTATACATGACTGTTTGCATTTTCGTAAACAGTCACCAGGGCCTGGTCACTGCTAGTTACTCGGTATATTAGTAACCCACATGTCAATTGATTGAAAAAAGAAAGGAACAATTTGATTGATTGATTATAGGATGGTAATAGCAGTTTCATAAATGTGATTTCTGATTTTACCAGGAGCATACGCAACAGCACAGAAAGGAGGAAATTGGGATTTTTCTCATGCGTAACTGGCAATCCTATTGATGATTGTTGGCGATGTGATCCCCATTGGCAACTCCACAGAAAGCGCCTTGCTAACTGTGGCATTGGTTTTGGACGCAATGCCGTAGGTGGTCGCGATGGAAGATTCTATGTTGTTAGTAACCCTGGCGATGATGATCCTGTTAACCCAAAACCAGGGACACTACGCCATGCTGTCATTCAAGACGAGCCTTTGTGGATTGTGTTCAAGAGGGACATGGTGATTACCCTCAAGCAAGAGCTCATCATGAACAGCTTCAAGACCATCGATGCTCGTGGAACCAATGTTCACATTGCCAATGGGGCTTGCATCACCATCCAGTTTATCACAAATGTCATAATTCATGGTCTCCACGTACATGATTGTAAGCCTACAGGGAACGCAATGGTTCGTAGCTCGCCTAGCCATTATGGGTGGAGAACAATAGCTGACGGAGATGGTATTTCCATTTTTGGATCAAGCCACATTTGGATTGATCACAATTCTCTTTCAAACTGCGCTGATGGCCTCATTGATGCTATAATAGGGTCAACAGCCATTACCATTTCGAACAACTATTTCACTCACCATAACGAGGTCAGTTAAATTTCCAATCCATCAATGTTTTTATTGCATGGTTTATTTGATCTTGTGACTCTACAGGATGCCTAAATTTCTCTTCGAAAATGATTAACAGGTTATGCTATTGGGCCATAGTGACTCCTACCAAAGAGATAAGCAGATGCAAGTGACCATTGCCTACAACCATTTTGGTGAGGGTCTTATCCAGAGGATGCCAAGGTAACTGATATAAGATGACCATCGTAGCCCTTGCACGGTTTTCTCGTAGGATTTACAGAATAATTTTAATCAACGAGGCCAATTCATAAACCTTGCAGGTGCAGGCATGGGTATTTCCATGTAGTGAACAATGACTACACCCACTGGGAAATGTATGCCATTGGAGGAAGTGCTGATCCCACCATTAACAGCCAGGGCAACAGATATCTTGCCCCTGCCAACGCTTTTGCCAAAGAGGTACCGTAAATAAATATTACTTCTTGTGATCATAGTTATAAGACTCCCGAGGCCTAAGGTCCGGGTCGTAGGTTAGATAAGTTGACTCGAGTAATTTAAATTTGACTTTTTTTTAATAAAAAAAGGTTTGAAACCACATTGTTTTGGTAAAAAAAAAATAAACAGGCTAGACCCCGGGTTGGTGGATTTAGCTCGTGATAATGATAATCACATTATTCATGCGATGACTAGATTATAACAATCATGGGAAAATTGATATTGGCAGGTGACAAAAAGGGTGGAGACGAATGCTGGAGTATGGAAGCATTGGAATTGGAGATCAGAGGGAGACCTGCTGCTAAATGGAGCCTACTTCACTGCATCAGGAGCCGGAGCTGCAGCCAGCTATGCCAGGGCCTCAAGCTTAGGGGCAAAGTCCTCATCGATGGTCGGGGACATTACTTCAAATGCCGGTGCCCTTTCCTGCCGCAGGGGCCGCCGATGTTAATTCTCATTAATCCCATCAACACTAAGAAACGAGAAAACAAAAGTTGAGTACAAAAAAAAAAGGTCAAAATTCTTCCTTCCCCTATTATTGCTATAGCAGTATCCAGTGAGTTTGCAGCTATTCCATTCTACAGTATTTCCTTCTCAGTATTTCTCCCCAATGCCCGCCCATATATTTGGCAAGTGTGCATTATATTACATGTGACATACTGCCATTGATCGACCTCGGCCTGCTTTAAATGCTGCATTGTTGTTCGACATCTCTATTCCTCATAGAGTTAGTCCATTTGCTTCTCTATTGTATAATACAATCCCCTATTGGATCAACCATGTCTCTGATATTGTCTGATTAATTAGCATCAAGGTTCCTTGCTTTAATCACCTGGTCTTGTAATTATGGATTGTCCTTCTTATCACCCCTGTAATTATTGACACGCCAATTGCCCATAGATGGCACACGATGCAATGATGCATTTAGCTCTTCGCTGTGAAACCTAATTACCTATTGGTTGATCCATAAATGAGTCTTGGTTAACGAAAATGCATCAACATGATTTATTATATTTGTTAAATTCTAGTCCATTTTTTAGATCATATTGTTGAATCCTATCCTCTTTTGGATGATAGTTACAAGACCTAAGACTTAATTCGGGATCAACCTGATCCAAAGCTCGGGTCGTGGATTAGGTATGTCAACCTGAATCAATCTAAAAACTTATTTGGTATTGCAGTCTAACTGTGCTTTTAAAAGAAATTAATTTTATTTTTAGCTTCAAATTATTTTTTATATCTTTTTGGATCGTTTTAACTCATTTGATACTTTGAACAAAGTTTAATCATTCTCTAAACAAGTTTTGAAACTGAAATTACAAACTAAATTGGTAAAAAAAAAATCAATATAGCATGAACAATTATAGTAAAAACATTTCATGGAAAAAAAAAGGGCGTATATCTCTCGTAAGAGTCTGAGACAGCTGAGGTTTTACTCGCTTATCTGGACCCTCAAAGTACGATTTCTAAAGGGTAAGGTTTTCTCGAATCCAAAAAAAAAAAATCATAGTAAACATTTCATGGTGTTGACCAGGTTTATCTTTAATAAATAAATCATTGGAAATTTAAGACGTGCTATACAAGACAAACTCCATGTGAGACATATTAGAAAATTCAATGAAGCAAAATAAAATATGGAAACAGGACAATCTTGAAGCATGCTAAATATAGTTTGTTATTGATTAGTTTCGAAAGAATCCTTAATGAAAAAAAAAATAACATAGTCCCGCCCCACTAGTTTAAAACACAATTGAACCTCGGACCCAACAAACGACCCAGAAATGTAGCCGAGACAATCCCAAAGACTAATTCCCCGCATTAACTAAAAATCCTAATATCCTGGACACGGACTCAAGTTAAGTTAGTAGAAAAACAAATTATATTTATGTATTAACGTGACAGGTGTATCAACAAGTTCAAATCTAAAAATAAGTTTCAACATGCCAAATAATTTTTTTAACAAAAAGATCGTAACTCTAACTCTTAGATAGTATCTAAATCATTGGATTATTGGATTCGATTATTGATCAATAATTTTTATTTAAATAATATATATTTTTATTTTTTTAATTTAAATTTTGTTGGATTAATTAGGGTTTTATCGGGATTTTTTGATCCAACTTAAAACCAAACTCATGTCAAATTTAAAATCACAAGTTTTCTAAGTTAAATTGAGTTAAATTATTATGTTCTAATCCATGCATTTATTTTTTCTTTGTGCAATTGTAGCTCATTTAGGTAGTGTTTGAGAGTTGTTTTTCAGAGTATTATTTGTTTAGAAATACATTAAAATAAAATTTTAATTTTTTTTTATATTAACATATAAAAACAATAAAAAAAATATAAAAAAAACTCAAAAATTTTAAAAAACACTTTTTGACATGGAAAAAAAAACACACCCTCTTCCTTCGTTTAGCCATGCTAAACTGGAAGCTCAGGACCCGGCTGCAAAGATTTTCATCAATTTTTCACAGTTTCTTCAATGTGTCAAAACACAATTCAAAATTAAATAGAAAGTCAGACACTGTTGGATAAGAAGAAGAAAAACAGGTTCTTAAACATTGTAAGAAGATGGGTGGCGTTTAAACCGAGTTCGTAAATATGCTAACAATTTTATTTTATTTTTCAAAAAGTTGCAAACTTAAAGCATATCTTGCCATCTTGACAAGGATGGTTAATGTCATAATTCTCAATTAAATTTGAGAAAAAAATATTATTAGTAGTTTGTCGTGTTAGTAATAGAATACATGAAAAGAAACGGACTAAAACGTATTCATATAAAGCACGGGATGTAAGGAAGTCCAAGCAACAGTAACTTTAGAGTATAGGGTGTCTAATTCACCGAGTTTTTAAACCAAGTCCAAGGTTGGGTTCCGAATGTTGACCAGATTATCAGGTTTTAACCGGGTTGTCTGGGTTAATTTTGATTTTTTTTTTTAAAATCCAAACGACGTCGTTTTAGTAAAAAAAAATCAAAAGTCAACGAGCTGCAACCGAGTCTTACCGGGTCGCTGAGTCAACCCGCCGGGTCAACTGGGTCACCCCGGGTTTTGACTTTCTCTATTTTTTTAAACCCGGTCCGGTTCCAGCCCCGGATCAGTCAGGTCCTAGGTCGACCCGCTAGGCCAAATCGGATTTTAAAACTATGCTAATTCATTATATAGTTCTCTATCCTAAAACTTGTTAACAAAAACTAAAAAAAAGTATAAGAGGACCACTGGAACCTTGTATCTAGTTTTTAATTAATTTTTTTTAATTGTATTTTTTTTTACATTCTAATTATATGAAATTAATCTTCAAATTAAAATATAGAGAAAATGCATGGCTCACTTCAAATTCACAATAATTTTTATTTTGATCCAAAAATTTATTTTATTCATTTTTCAATTATTAAATTAAAGAGAAAAGAGAGAAAGTTGTCTAAAAACTGTAAAAAAAAAAAAGAGAGAAAATGATTGGTTGTTGCAATACTGATAACAAAAATAGTCAAACTTGGTGTTGACGGTTCCATTCAACGAGAAAAGTTCAGTGATAGTGGCTTTTTTAAAAGCTCTAATACGCTGAACTGCTCTGGTCCGCATACCTAGCCTGACTTTTTTATAAAAAAAAAACTTCAGCAATGGGTTTTTGATGATTTTTTTTTATTTTTTTCAGTTTCATTCTTTAATATTGGGTTGAATTGAATTTGAATTAGTTTTTATTTTTTTATCATATAATTAAAATAAAAAATAAAATTAAACTCATTGGACTCATAACTCAGATCACGAGTTTAACAAGTTAACTAAGTTAATTAAAATCAATCTAATACTTTGTCTAAAAGTTAAAAAAAAAAGTTATGAGCTTCAGTTTTAAGTCAATCATCTTTTTAACGAATGTTCAAATTAATTTTAAACTTAGGTGTCTAGTTTTTGTTTTATTTTTTATTTTTTTTCTTTAAATTTTTTTATCTTGAAATTTATCCAAGTCAATTAGATTATATCAAAACAACTCTCATAATGATTTAATTAAAAACTCAAACTTGATAAAGACTCAATTGACTTTTAAATTTGACTCACTAAACTAGGTTTAATAATAATATAAAAAAAATTCCTCTCGCAACTTGGATATTCTTTTTTCACGCAACATCGCACAGGAAGTAAATTGCTAGATGTTAATTATAATGTTATTGTGGAGTCGTGGCGTGTGAAATTTATTGAGGAAAAACGCATCAATGATTACAGTAATGTAGAATTGAGTAATACACAAAACATGAATACAAATCTTAATTATTGTTCTAAGAAGAATAATAAAAAAACAGAAGCTAACAACTCATCATTAGACGAAGTCAAGGATGGATAATATTCTAACTTTGAATACTTGCCTCTCAAGTTACATGCACTTACCATGCCATTTCATTCGTCTCAAATTCATAATTAATAAATAGAAACAAATATAGTTAATACAGTCAGTCCACAAGCACATTTCACCTTTTGATCATAGTGATGGAACGAGCACAAGAAACAAAGAACAGGACCATCTTGGCCAATAATTGTAGTGCGACACAGGGCACTTAATTAATTGTAAGAACCATTGGCATGATTCCCATTAGAGAGGGTGGGTCATGGTATTTTCTCATAGCACACAGAGTTCAAACAAATCTTGTCATACAGGACACAGCTTGCAGGGTGCGCATATCAGGCTTGAAAAGCAGATCAAACATGGAAAAGCAGGACCACTGCCACATGCATGCTGGTCAAAACAACATGTAGCTAGCACTGCATGTGGGATGTTTAGGGATCAAATACGCATATCAGTCTTGAAATGCAGATCAAACATGGAAAAGCAGGACCACAGCCATATCAGTGTCTTTTAACCATGCACAGAACAAGCCAAAGGTAGGCAACCGAGTTTATCCCATATTGTCCTGTCTATGCCTCCAAGTGACAGGACTATGTTCTATACAATAATTTTATGACATCGATGAAGCACATGATAAAACAAATGAATAGCTGTTCAAGAATATGCAAGGCAGTGTCCAGAAACCATGTCCGACAAATTGCCAAGCAATCAAAACTGAGAGAAACTAGATCCTGGTCTATCTGGTTCAAACACAACGCTTTTTCACAAAAATTGTAGCATATAAGAATGTTAAGATTAAACATCCACCTAAATAAGTAAAGAGAAAAAAAAAATATACGCAGTCTAGTTTTATTTACTACCTCAACCGCAAATCTCCTTCTGTGCAAACATAGCAGCAACTCCATAGGTCCTCTAGGTTATTGATGCCAGATCACCGGCCGAGAAGAATTTCATGGCAATAAGGCTGTACGTTTACTTGACGCATAGATAACCAAGGGTATAGACTAATTTGCATTGTGCAATTTGGGGTCGTGAACCAACATAGGGCAGACCATCACTTCCCGTGTGGTAAGTAAGGCCAGCTTATGCTGATTGAATATGATTATCAAGAAACTCAAGGTCCTAATCAGACTGTTTCTATGATCCGAAGTTTTTGTATGCTTCTAAAACAGGCTAGATTCTCCAACCTAAAAATCAGTCACCCTTGAATCAGAACATTCTAAATTTCGAACTAGTCACTTGGCTTAAAGAAAGGGAAAAGGGCTAATGTTTCTAAACAGAAGATAGGTTAACAGTTTGTAATCATGTCAGAGGTCAGCCCTTTCATGATGAGAGAAGGACAGATTATCAGGGAACAGGTAAGTAAAGGGTCATGGAGGATGAGTAAGTATAGAAGTGACATCTGAAACTTTACCTGTCATACAAGTCTTGCTAGACTTAGCGGTGCATGGAAATATAGTACAGTTGAATATCATAAATTCATAATTCCTGAACCAAATTCTAAAACCTGAAACTAAAAGCTCAGCTCATTTTGCCTAGCCAACCACCCAAACCCTGAAAAAAGCCTAGGAGTAGGGAAGATATATCTTGTTGCAGGATTCTATTTTCATAAATAATGGAGTCAAATCCTCAGCTCAAATTCTTTGACAGTAGTGACTCTCGAGATTTACACCTGAGCATAACAACATGAATACAAGCCAGTTAAAGAAAATGGAGATTACCAGTTAATTGATGGATTAACCATCAGCTAAAGGCAAGACTGTAGGATGGAATCCCAAGAAAATACAGAGAGAAATTTAAAAAAACCAAGCTGAGAAGAACTGTGAAGTAGTAAAAACTCCATAACAATTGTAAATGGAAACGTATAATGAAGCTGAAATAACTCTCATCGTATGATGAAGCTTAAGCCTTTTATTCCCGAACTTTAATATCATGAAAGTATATAACTCTCATCAATCTAAGAAACTTACACCACAAAAAGTGACCCGATATGGATAGCACACATATTTTGTATTCATAGTACAACAAATTAACATATAAATTGAACTTATATCGAATGTATCACCTGAAATCACCTCAACCGAATTACTCCTGTCTCCCTTATCTTCTGTAGGCAGGACGCCAATTTTCATCATACCGCTGCCTCCTCAAATTAATTTCCCCTTTCGACTCCATCAAATCCAAACAACGTCCATGCCACATGAGAAATTCTCTGCTCTCCACTACTCTCCATAATAAAAGAACCCAAGCAAACACACTGGATGGAAGCATCAGACCTGCTAAACAGATTCTCTGCTGATGAAATTTACAAGATGAAATGGATAACCCACAAGTAACCTTAGCCGCACGCTACAGGAAATCCCTCCCAAAATTCTCCTGTTCAAGTTCATATCCTACCTTCCCAGGTTGACTCTGCATGAAAATTACAAAACATTAGACCAAAAACACAATTGTCAAAAACATCACATCAAATCAACGTAAAGATCCCTCTCAGCCCTTAAAAAATAATTCCATTCAAGAAAAAATGAATTTGTAATCCACACTATTCCGTTCAACTTTGCTGAATTTCCATGAAAAAATGAAGCTCAAAACACCAAAAAAATTTGATTAAATCTTATCGTAACCAAATCAACTCAGCTAATCTTAGAAAATCAAATTAATAACAATTAAAAGCAATGAAACTAAACCTTGGCAACAGTATCAGCAATAAACTTTCGATGCCGAAGAGCTACAATTTCCTCATTACGAACAGCAACACAATCTCTGGGCATCTCAAACAAGGAAAGTGAAAATTGCTTAAAAACAACACCAACATCGAAATAAATAAGACCTGAACTCGGCACATCAACTCGAATCCCTTTAACAGGAAACCACAGAAACAACTCCTGCGACGAAATCCCCGATAAAGCTCCGATCTGCCCGTAACTCAAACTGCCCGTAACATTCATATCGTAATGCAATTCACTCTCAAACTTCGCATTGCAAGCCTGATCCAAGTGTACCTCGAAACGCCCCGTTTCATCGATCTTGAATTCCTTCACTCCCTTCGGTAGCAACCCTATGGGGAGCCCGTGCGCTTTTAAGACATCGTATATCGATTTTTCCTGATCGGAATAGACGGTTGTGATTGATATTACAAGAAATGAAAGGTAACAAATTAAACGAAGCATTTTATTTTTCTTCCTGTGGTTAGAGCATGAATTTAATTTAATGGTTATTTACAGTTTGGGGAATGTGAATTAGGGTTAGGGTTTAAGGATTTGTTTTGGAGAGAGAATGGTGGAGGAATGGAGGAACTTGGAGAAGTAGTCGGAGGAGAAGAACAAGACAGCGGTGCCAGCTTGCATCCAGCAATGATTAGGAGGATGATCAATTATTGGCATTGATTAGGTACTGTTTGGTAATGTGAAAGTTATTGTTTTTTTAAAGTTTTTTTTTAATATATTAAAATAATATATATTTTTATTTTTTAAAATTTATTTTTATTATTAGCATATTAAAATAATTTAACAATATAAAAAATATTTTTTTCAAAAATACAATATCACTGTAAAAATAAACATTGTTTTATAAGACCCAAGATGCAGTCAATCCAACCTAAGATCTAGGTTATACCATGGTTGTAAAATCTAACCTAGAAATTGACTCCGGATAACACTAGTGTTAGGAGGTCAACTCCAAAAAAGAATTTAAAAATCAAAATAGCATTGTTTTGATAAAATAAAAAATAAAAATAAAAACCAACATATTAAAGGTTGTGTTTTAACCAGATCAAGTCTGAATCAACTGGGTTAACTTATGTTTTTAATCGAAACAATTATATTTTTTTTTATTTTTTTAGCCCAAATAGATTTAGGTTTTAGGTCAGTCAGATCTCAGGCCGGTCTAAATTTTAGGTTTCGAGATAAAAAGATTGGTAGATTTACATGATAAACCAATTTCCTATTTGTTCCCCTCAACCAATAGAAAATTGTCATGTGTCATCGGAACACATTTGGGACGTGGATCGAAAAGTGGGTGTTTAGGGCCTATTTGGGAGTAGGGTGAAGATTGTTTTTCAAAGTACTTTTTACTTGAAAATACATCAAAATAATTTGTTTATTATTTTTAAAAAATTATTTTTGACATCAATACATCAAAATGATCCAAAAACACCCAAAAAATTAATTTGAAGCTAAAAATAATAATATTGTATTAAAAAATAATATATATATATATATATATATATTAAATGAAAAAATTATAAAAATTATACATATATATCTTATATTAATATTGAAATATGTATATATCATATTGTATTAAAACAAATCTGGATGTTTTACAAATATATCAATATAATATAAATATATATTTCAGGTATGTTTTGGGTTGTGTTTAACAATAATCATGCCCTACCCATTACCTATCAAGTAAAATAATTATATAAAAAATATTCATTCATTCGAATTAGGTTGATACACATCTATTTTGAATTAAATTATCATCCCTAAATACATGTTTATTTTGAATTAAATTATCATCCCTAAATACATGTAGAGAACATGATTTAACAAGTGGTGAAAAAAATTGCTTTGGGTAAACATATAATTTTTTTAAAAAATCTCGTTTTACACAAGTGAATTCAATTTATTTTTCAATATAATAACATTGTTTTAGATTATTTTAAAAAAAATTAGTTCAATTAAAAAATCTTGTCCACATCAAACTCAATAAGCATGGATGAACTTGCAAGACAAACAAGGTTTTATTAAGTATAAAATTAAAAGGTACGAGGAAAATATTGTTTCCCTATACTCATTAGTATTATAGATTATAACAGTAATTGACAAAACAATTTCATTTTAAGCCCTTTTTTCCTTTGTTTTTTTTTTTAATTTAGTCCTTATATGATGTGTTTATAGGGATTTAGAGTTGATAAATTATTTTAATTTGTTTTTTATATGATTGCCGCGGTATCAATAAAACATCCCAACATTGGGTTGGTATCAGAAAAATATCTTAGGATTGCGGTATGGCCTATTTTTTTAAAAGTTTAGTTAAATAAAAAATAATTTAAATAAATTGGGTTATTAAACTTTGTGGTGTCAATGACTCGGTTTGCGAGTTTTGTGAGGTAACATTGGTTGTTCTGGTTCACGAGTTTAGTAGTGGTTTTACTTTTTACTAATTGAACTCGATTATTTAATTGTTTATTTTTCTCTTTATCATATATTTAAAAAAATAGTTTTAGAAAAAAATATTATTAAAATTTTGAAAGTTCATGAGCCTATTGACGAGTTCAGCGAGTTTAACTTTAAAAAAAATATTTGTTTTGATTTCATCCTTCGATATTGGGTTGATTGAGAATTGAGTTTCATAATTTGTTTTTTTTTTCTATAAGGTTATCATAGCCTTAAAAAAAGTCTCAATATTGATTTGATGCTTGATTTTGCAATCGTCTATTTTTGTTATCATATAGTTAAATAAAAAAAAGTTTACAAAAAAAAAAGTTATTAATCCCAATCAAGTCCATTACACAGTTTGCGGGTTTAACGTGTTGACCTAAGTTACCCGATTTACAGGTTTAGCCATCAAACCTGATATGTTTGTTTTTTAGTTTTTGGTCCTTTAATTTTTCTAATTGTTTTTTTATTTCATTCTTCTTCAATATTGGATTGGTTGAAAAATGAAATTCATGGTTTATTTTTTTCTACTTTGTATAGGGTTATTAAGATCTCAAATAAACATCTTTTTTAGGGTTAATGTTCAATTTTGCAAGTATCTAATTTTACCATAAAATTAAATAAAAATATCTTTTAATAAAAAAAAAAGTTATTAAACCCATTAAAATCCATTACTCAGGTCATAGGGTGACCGAGGTCGATCAAATCTAGAATCATCTTAATATTACAAAAATATTGTCTTAATGTTTTTTTCAAAATTATGTCATGTTTTTACTTGTCATCTAAGTTTTCTTTGAACTCATTCAAAAAAATTGCTTTGGGTAAACATCATAATTATTTTTTTAAATCTCGATTTTACACAAGTAAATTCAATTTATTTTTTCAATATAATAACATTGTTTTAGATTATTTTTTAAAAAAATTAGTTCAATAAAAAAATGTTCTCCACATCAAACTCAATAAACATGGATGAACTTGTAAGATAAACAAGGTTTTATTAAGTATAAAACTAAAAGGTACGAGGAAAATATTGTTTTCCCACACCCATTAGTATTATGGATTATAACAGTAATTGACAAATATTTTTCATTTTAAGCCCTTTTTTCCTTTGGTTTTTCTTAATTTAGTCCTTATATGATGTGTTTATAGAGATTTAGAGTTGATAAATTATTTTAATTTGTTTTTTATATAATTGTCGTGGTATCAATAAAACATCCCAACGTTGGGTTGGTATCAGAAAAATATCTTAGGATTGCGGTATGATCTATTTTTTAAAAAGTTTAGTTAAATAAAAAATGATTTAAATAAATTGGGTTATTAAACTTTATGGAGTCAATGACTCGTTTGCGAGTTTGGTGAGGTAACATTGGTTGTTCCGGTTCACGAGTTTAGTACGTAGTGGTTTTACTTTTTACTAATTGAACTCGATTATTTAATTGTTTATTTTTCTCTTTATCATATATTTAAAAAAATAGTTTTAGAAAAAAAAATATTATTAAAATTTTGAAAGTTCAAGGGCCTGTTGACGAGTTTAGCTTAAAAAAAAATATTTGTTTCGATTTTATCATTCAATATTGGACTGATTGAGAATTGAGTTTCATAATTTGTTTTTTTTTTTTTTATATAAGGTTATCATAGTCTTAAAAAAAGTTTCAATATTGATTTGATGCTTGATTTTGCAATCGTCTATTTTTGTTATCATATAGTTAAATAAAAAATAGTTTACAAAAAAAAAAGTTATTAATCCCAATCGAGTTCATTACACAGTTTGCGGGTTTAACGTGTTGACCTGAGTTACCCGATTGACGGGTTTAGCCATCAAACCTGATATGTTTGTTTTTTAGTTTTTGGTCCTTTAATTTTTCTAATTGTTTTTTTATTTCATTCTTCTTCAATATTGAATTGGTTGAAAAATAAAATTCATGGTTTATTTTTTTCTACTTTGTATAGGGTTATCAAGATCTCAAATAAACATCTTTTTTAGGGTTGATGCTCAATTTTACAAGTATCTAATTTTACTATAAAATTAAATAAAAATATCTTTTAATAAAAAAACAAAGTTATTAAAACCATTGAAATCCATTACCCAGGTCACAGGGTGACCGAGGTCGATTAAATCTAGCATCGTCTCAATATTAAAAAAATTATCGTCTTAATTTTTTTTCAATATTATGTCATGTTTTTACTTGTCATCCAAGTTTTCTTTGAACTCATTAAATTGAATGATTCACTTTGAATTAGATCTCACGCGGTTTAATTCGAAACTCGAGTTAGACATGAAACCTGGCTGGTAAGTTTTAAAATCGAACCATTTGATTGAATTTAATAATACTGTCAAATTTTTTCGTACTTTTAATATTTTTTTAAATTTAAAAAAATAATCTAACTTACAACGAAATACGATAAACATAATAGTAAATAAGATAACAACTTGACAAAAAAATTCTGCCGCCGGATCACTGTTTGGATGCTATTTTATAATGATTTATTAACTTCACTCCCATCGGTAAAAAAAAGACAACAAAAAAGAATAATAATAATAATAATAATAATAATAATAATAATAATAATATAACCTTTGACTTGATC